>ERZ795051.3350-NODE-3350-length-16413-cov-4.448282_pt1 | contig 16413 bp, 18 predicted proteins | sample MGYA00375135_ERZ795051 | MGnify/ENA primary metagenome ERZ795051 (study PRJEB30180, sample SAMN05720222) | activated sludge metagenome | isolation source: Anaerobic digester | place: Japan | collected 2015-05-26 ... | reverse complement strand
TCCTTCTTACAAAAAATAAATCTAAAAGTATAGTTAGAAAAAATCGAACAAGAAAAATCCTATTTTTTTTTGTAATAATAATCAAATCAATGTCTGATCTTTTACTGCAATTATCTATTGACAGCGAACCTAAAACTCCCACCATACAAATAAAAGGAACAATATTGATAATTTTAGAAACAAAAGCAAGTTTCCTCCAATTTTTCTTTGAAATCTCATTTCTCTCTTTTTGAAATTTTAAATAATCCTCTTTATTTTTTAAAAAATAATAATCATCTTTTTTTTTAACTAATCCTTCATTAACTAAAGACTCTAAAACATTACAAAAAGAAAAAAAAGATGGTTTTTTGCCATCAGTTTTTTCTAATTGAAAATATAGATCTTTTAATTTGAGGGGTTTTTCAAAAATATCATAAAAAATCAAAGTTTGAATGATTGATTTTTTTAAAAATTTTTCATCCATTTAATCTAATTTTATTTTTAATTATGTTTTATCTTCTTGCTTTTCTTTTAGGGATTCTTTTTTCTCTTGTGAGACGTTATCATCATTTTTCTTACTTTTCTTTTTTTTCTTTAGAACATTTATTTTTTTACCTTCAATAATTTTATGCCTTACTAATAAATTCCAAGCACTATCAGAAACTTGAGCACCGTTGTTTAACCAATAAATAACTCTATCTTTATTAATGCTTGACTTTTTATTTATTACATCAACAAATCCTAAATTTTCAATATACCTGCCATGAGGCGATTTTTGTTTTTCAATAATTACAAGCCTAAAAGTAGGTTGATTTTTTTTTCCAAATTTTTGTAAACGAATAGTTAACATAAGTTTTAATGATATTTAAAATTATTTTTTTCAGACTTTTTTAATGCTTTTTTAGCAGATTCTTCTTCTGCTTCTTTTATTGAAAACCCTCTTCCTTTGGCAATTAATTTATTATTTATAAATACTCCTGCTTTAAACTCTTTACGATGATCTGGACCACTCATAGAAAGTACTTTATATGTAGGTGTCATACCTATCTCTGCTTGAACTTTTTCTTGAAAAGCACTTTTTGGATCCTTTATTTCTTTTAATAATTTTTGTGAATCTTGATTTCTTAAAAAATTCTTAAAAATAAATTTTTTAGCAACATCAAGACCTTGATCTAAATATATTGCCCCTATCAATGCCTCAACGGCATTTGAAATTATTGATGACTTTATATCTTTTTTCTCTCCCTTAGAAGTTAAAATTATTTCTTTAAAATCAATTTTTTTACCAACCCTAAGTAAACTTTTTGTATTTACAATATTCGCTCTCATTGCTGTTAAAATTCCTTCCCTTTCTGAAAAATTATGAAAAAGATGATCACTCACTACAAATTCAAGTACTGCATCACCCAAAAACTCAAGTCTCTCATTATTTGAAATAGGAAAGGTTGGATGTTCGTTTAAATAAGAACGATGCGTAATCGCTTCTAAAAGCAATAATTTATTTTTAAAACGAATATCGATTTTTCTCTCTAATTCTTCAAGTTGCGAAATATAATTATTCAATATTTTCTTGATCATTATTTGATTCATTTTTTAATTCTTCGTCTTTATTTTCTATAAATTTTTGATAAATTGTAGCCAAAACGCCATTAATAAACTTCTGCGAATGATCTCCGCCAAATGCCTTAGCCATTTCAATCGCTTCATCAATAGCTACCTTCGAAGGAACAGTATTTTTATCTTCAAATAAAAGCTCAAAACATCCCAGTCTTAAAATATTTCTATCCACAGGACTCATTTGAGAAAGAGTAAAACTTTTAGTATTAGTTTCAATAATTTCATCTATCTCCTTTTTATGTAATATAACACCTTTAACTAAATTTTTGGGGTAATCTTTATCTTCAATATCTGGACCAAATTCTTTTAAATTTTCATCAACAAGTTTTTCTGCTTCCTCCAGTGTTAAATGACGAAAATCCCACTCAAAAAGAGTTTGAAACGCAATAACCCTTGATAAGTGACGCGAAGCCATACAAATTAAAATTAATGCTTTTTACAAATTTATTTTTTACTTAAATCTTCCATCGTTAATGACTTTTCTGAAACTTTTTCTTTTTCGGACTCTTTAATTTCTTTTTCTTTCTGTTTTCTTTCTCTCTTTTCTAATTTTGCTAAAACATCAATTACCTGTCTTCCTTTATAATAACCGCAGTTTGGACACATCTGATGAGGTAAAACCCTTTGTTTGCATTTTGGACAAATGGAAAAAACTTTTTGTTGAATTTTAATTTGGGATCTTCTTCTATTCCTTCTTGATTTGGTGTGTCTTTGTTTTGGTTCTGGCATATAATAATATAATTTAAATTTTATAATATATCAAATTTATAATTTATTTTCAAGTGAAGATTTCAACATAAAAAATTTATTAAATAAACACCGCAAAATGATTAAATATAAATTCCAAATAAAGTCAAAATTCTAAACCATTAGTCAAAAAATAAAACTATTTTATTTATTTTTAAATCAGTTTTTGGATTTTAAGTTTTGATTTTAAACCTCGAATTCCCCGAGAACTGTTCTCAGGAATATTTATCTACCGCAACGAGCAAAGTATAATTCAGTTAATCTTCTAATTCTTTAAACTTTTAATTCGTTAATCCGTTAGTCAATACGAATCTGTAATATTTGTAATTGATTAAGCGTCTTTTAGAAATTTAATTATTTCTTTACTTAACTTTTCTGGACATTCAATGTGTGGTGAATGGCCAATGTTTTCAAAAATAACCAATTTTGAATTTGGAATTTTTTGATTAATAATTTTAGCATATTTCACAGGTATCATTTTATCTTTATCTCCCCAAATAATCAACGTTGGTATATTTATTTTATCTAAAAATATACTTAAATCTTCCTCAAAAACCTTTTGAATAATTTCCTTCATTATTCCTTGTGCTTGTAAATAATTACGCCCCCAAAATTTTGATATTATATTTTGAAATTTAGGAATCATTCCTTTTAAACCTAAAAACTCCAAACACTTTTTTCCCCAGTGTGTTATTTTAGAAAGGATTTTTGATTTTAAACTCTGTTTTCTAATAACAGCAGGTGCACAAAGGATTAATTTTTTAATTTTTTGAGGATAATTTATTGATAAAAAAGTTGCGATTTGACCACCAAAAGAATGCCCCAAAAGATAAAATTCATCCCATCCTTTTTGTTCTATTTTTTTTAATACAAAATTAGCATAATCTTTTACACCCCAAATTTCTTTTGGAGCAGGAATGTCTCCAAAACCAGGCATATCGAAAACTAAAACCTCAAAACCATTTTTTTCAAGATTTTTTTTAACCGCGTCCCATCTTTTTTGATTTGAACCCCATCCATGAACTAAAACTATTCTATTTTGCATAATTTTATAATTAAAGACCAAGATCGCTGGAAATATTTTGCATTGAATTTAAACAAATACTAATAAAATCTTCGAGAGAGATGTTTAAAAATTCTTCACATTTTAAAATCGTTTCTCTATTTGCTCCTTTGGCGAAACTTTTTTCTTTAAATCGATTTAAAATATTTTGAGTATTTAAAGATCCTATCTTTTTATCTGGAAGAACTAACGTTGAAGCAACAATTAAACCTGTTAGCGGATCAACACAATAAAGTGCCTTTGCCATTAAATTTTGTGGTGGAATTTTATGAATATCATTATGGGTCAAAACTGCCTTGCATATATCTTCATCAAAGCCAATATTTTTGAGCATCTCATATCCTAATTTTGAATGATTTTTCATATCATCTTTTGTTTTTTCATAATCAATATCATGCAGAAGTCCTGCTACAGTCCACTTTTCTTCATCCTCTTTGAAATATTTAGCAAGCCCTTCCATACAAGCAGAAACAGCCAAAGAATGCTTAATTAAGTTTTGATTTTTTAAATTTTGTTGTATTAAACTTAATGCCTCTTGTTTTGTCATATTTTTTTAATTTTATTATTGTGTCCGAGAGGATTCGAACCTCTGACCCCTGCCTCCGGAGGGCAATGCTCTTTCCACTGAGCTACGGACACATATTTAAACTTTTTTTGCTCTCAAATAAATATTTAATTTTTTTTTATTTCTTTTTAAAAATGATATTTCTTTAATTTGAAAACCAGCACTTTCCACTAAATTATTAAGTTCTCGTTTAGAAAAGCAATGGTAATAACGATTTATTTTTTTATTCCAAGGAATCATTATATCAAAAAAATCGAGTTTTGTTAGCCCAAAAATTTTAAGTAAATTATTCTTTAAAATTAACGGTATATATTTACTTTGCTGTCTCAAATTCCACACCGTTAATATTAATTCACCTTCATTTTTCAAAACCCTTTTTGCTTCTTTTAAAAATAGAAGTCGAAATTTTTTTGATGGTATATGGTGAAGCACTGCAATAGAAATAACCTTATCAAAAAAATTATCTTTGAATGGTAAATTTAGTGCATCAGCAACCAAAAAATTAAATTGAGGATATTTTTGCTTGGCAATTTTTATTAAATTTTCAGAAAAGTCTATTCCAAAATAATTAATATTTTTAGGTAAAATTTTTAAAAGACGTCCATTACCGCAACCAATATCCAGTACTTTTTCTCCTTCTTTAATAAAATCTCTTAAAAATTCAAGTTCTTTCCATTCATTTTTTCTTGTTATTGAAAAATCAGACGCAATTAAGTTATAATCTTTTTTAGTCTTTTCTAATAAATATTTAGCATAAGATTCTTTCATAAAAATGGATAAAATTTTAGAAACAATTATAAAAGAATGTTTAAAGATTGAAAATTTATCTGAACAAAAATTAGTAAAAATTAAAAGAAAAGAAGCAACAAAATATAATCTTCCTCTGCCTTCAAATATTGACCTTCTTAAAGTTTACCATAAAATGGTTGGAGAAAAAAGAGTAAAAAGAAATAAAAAATTAGAAAAACTCTTGATAAAAAGAAAAATTAGATCTCTATCCGGTATAGTTACTGTTTCTGTTTTAACAAAAACCTGGCCTTGTCCTGGAAAATGTATTTTTTGCCCTACTGAAAAGGGAATGCCAAAAAGTTATGTTTCTGGCGAACCAGCAGCAGAAAGAGCAAAAAGTTTAAATTTTGATCCATATCTTCAGGTAAAAAAAAGAATAGAAATGTTGAAAAATCAAGGACACCCCAGAGAAAATTGAACTTAGAATTATTGGAGGGAGTTTTACTTACTATCCAGAAAAATATCAAATTTGGTTTGTAAAAGAATGTTTTCGAGGAGCGAATGAAAAATCTAAATCTAAAATTAAATTATCACCCGAGAAAACATACGAACAGAAATCAAAATCACAATTATTAAAAGAACTTAAAAAAGAGCAAAAAATAAATGAAAATGCAAAATATAGAATTGTAGGAATGTCAATTGAAACAAGACCAGATTTAATTAATGAAAATGAAATAAAAAATCTACGTGAGTTGGGAGTAACTATGGTTGAAATTGGAGTGCAAAATATTTTTAGCGATATATTAAAATTAAATGGAGTTGCAGATAGCAATAAAAATATAATTAATACCACAAAACTTCTAAAAGATGCAGGTTTTAAAGTAATGTATCAAATGATGCCAAATCTTTTAGGGTCTAATATTCAAAAAGACAAAAAGATGTTCGAGATAATCTATAAAGATCCTAATTTTAAACCAGATTGGATAAAAATCTATCCCTGTGTTGTTATTAAGAATACAAAATTGCATAAATTTTGGAAAGAAGGAAAATATCATCCATATAGTGATCAAGAATTAATTAATCTTTTAGTTGATATAAAAGAAATGACGCCTTATTTTGTAAGAATATCAAGAATTTTTCGAGATATACCAGCGCCACAAATTGAAGCGGGGTGCAAAATCTCAAATATAAGAGAGGTTGTCTTAAAAAAAATGAAAGAGCAAAATGAAAAATGCCATTGTATTAGATGTAGAGAAGTAAAGGAAAACTATAACCCCAATGAAAAAATGTATCTTTTTAGGGAGGATTTTATCACTTCTGGTGGAAAAGAGATATTTTTAAGTTTTGAATCAAAAACAAGAGATAAACTATATGCCTTTTTACGTTTACGAAAACCTTCAAATGCTATATTTCCCTGCCTTAAAAATTCAAGCATAATACGTGAACTTCATACTTATGGGCAGGCACTCGATATTGGAGAAAAAGATATTGTTCCACAACACCAAGGTTTGGGAAAAAAATTAATAAAAGAAGCAGAAAAAATTACAAAAAAAGAATTTAAACTTTCAAAAATTGCTGTAATTTCTGGTGTTGGTGTAAGAGAATACTATAGAAAATTAGGATATAGATTAAAAAACACGTATATGATTAAAAAACTAATTTAAAAAGGGTTGATTTTCTTTTTGGTCAATTATATAATATATATAATGCGGGTGTAGCTCAGTGGTAGAGCACTAGCCTTCCAAGCTAGGTACGAGGGTTCGATTCCCTTCACCCGCTCAAATTTCGCAAAATGAAAGTACCGCTAATAAAAATTTTGTTTGTCTTCTTTTAAATAATCATGTACCATTTAGATAGTAACAGTTTATTGAATACTCTATTTCAGAGTTAGCATTATACTAAAGTTATGTCAAGCAATCAAAATTTAGCAAAAAACATAAAACGCTTGCGGACTAAGGGGCTTTTGCAAGAGAAATTAGCGAGATTGACTGATGTCGCCAATAATATAATTATCAAAATTGAAACTGCAAAAATAAGAATCCAACACTCGATACTCTCAAGAAAATCGCGAAAACTCTTGAAGTAAATGTTGATGATTTAATAAAATAATTGTAAAATAAAACTATGAAAAAACTACTCTCTTTTATTACCCTATCGCTAATTGCACTTTTAGCGATGTTTTCGTTTGCGCCAAAATCCGTTTTGGCTGACGGCATAATAATCAGACCCGACCCGTATGCGAATAGATGGGATTATTTAAATGAAAGTAATCAGCAAGCGTTCATCAATTATAATAACGGCTTGCAAAAAATGATTATCAGTGTCGGACTTGATGGAGAAAACAGCAAAGGCGTTGTTTGGCTTTTTCCGGTTCCTGCCGACCCGAATAAAATTGCGATTGATGTTGTTAAAAATTTTCCCCAGTTAATAGGTGAAGAAATTTCAAATAAGGCAAAATCAAATTTGGATGATACGAAAAAGTTTTTACAAATAACCCAAATTTATACAATTCCTTTCGTGGCGTTATTGGAAAGGAGTTATGTTGACACTATGGATACAATGTATAATGTGCCATTGCCATTAGGAACAAAAGATCAAGGTATTGAGCAAGATGTGGTTCTTTACGAACATCTAGAGAAAGAAGGTATAACTTCGGAAATTATCACAGCCAAAACTGCCTTTGGTCTTTATGATTATCTAAAAAATAAAGGGTTAAAAATCGAAAGAGGCTCAATTCCAGTTTTGGATAACTATATTGGCAAAGAATATTCTTTTGTTGCTTCTTGGATAAACTCTTCTGAAAATATTGTTTCTAAGCAAAGAGGTGTGTTTGTAACATTTCCAACAAGAGATATTTATTATCCAATGTTGCCAACAAGCGTTTACGGAAGCAAAACCATTCCGACAACAATTAGAGTAATCGGTCACGTTTCGCCAAAAGTATTTCATGACATTAAGAGCTATACAAAAACAGAATATTATATTGATAGCTATCCCAGTTTTGCCGATGATTTGAAAAATTTTTACAACGGGCAAACTCAAAATGTCAAATATACTAAAATAGAAATAAATGCCCCCTCAAAATTCTTAACTGATGATTTGTGGATTAGTAATTCTGCACCTATAAAAACTTACTACTCAACATTTTTTGCTGAACATCCTGTAATTAGTGCAATACTTTTACTAATTATAAGTTCGTTGATAACTGAAATTTTAGCAGGTTGGATTGTTTTCAAAACATTAAGAAAAAACATATTTAAGCTAGGACTTGTTGGACTATCTAATTGTTTATCAATTTTTGGTTTATTAATAACAACTATACTTGTCAGTACGAAAGAAAAAGATGAAGGTATTGAACCAGTACTTACTGAAATAAAGCAAAAGGGTTATGTTTGGAAAAGGAAAGTCGCTACAATTTTATTTTTAGTAGCCATACCATTCTTGGTTTTTAGTTTGTTCTCGTTGCCATTATTGATCAGAGAGATCAGATATTCAATGGGATATTTTGATTTTGAGGATTTTATTCTTGTTTTAATAATTTATATTTTGCCGATTATTGCTTTGATTGTGAGTTTTATAATCAAAAGAATTAAGCCGGAAGATAAAAATTTATTTGAGCAACTGAAATTATCCGGTTATTCATCCTGGTCGTTTCAACCAAAAGACAAGCTAAAAATTGCTTTTGTTCCTGTTTTTTCAGTTTCCTTTTTGATTATTTCTTGGTTATTGGTTAAATTTATTGAATTAACAGTTTAAGAATTTTAGGCGGCGCGCCACTTTCACTGGCACGAAATTCGACGGCGGCGAAAAAGTGATGGCGGAACGGGAATTCATTTTCCCCCGACACCCTTTCCTTCTCGCCCAAGCCAGAGCGTCGGTTTGCCACGTGAAACGCGACGTTCAGCTTCGTTCAAAATAGGTTCGAATTTGGTTGTATAAATGCTCAATAAAAAAAATTCCCACAAAATTTTGTGGGAATTTTTATTTTAAATAACACAAGAAAACAAGTTTTACTTACTTTGATATAAATAAAAATTCATTCTTATTCTTGATTATCAAAATTTTACTTTTATTTTACAGCGTCTTTTAATGACTTACCTGCCTTAAATCTTGGAACTCTTGTTGCAGCAATTTTTATTGTCTCACCAGTTTTTGGATTTCTTCCTGTTCTTGCTTTTCTTTTTGAAACGGTAAATGTTCCAAAACCTGTTAAAACAACTGAATTATCTCCGCCTTTTTTTGATAAAACTTCAGTTATTGTATCAACAACGGCATTTACAACTGTGGAAACCTCGCTTTTTGGAAGTTTTGTTTTTTTTGCTACCTCTTCAACTAAATCTTGTTTTGTCATATTTTCATCTTTTAAAATTTATCTAACCGACCTTTAATAAATATTTCTCCTAGTAATCTAAACAAATTTTTTAAAAAAATCAAGGTTTTCGAAAAATAATAAAACAAGGCATCTTATTTATTTTTCTACAATATCTTCGATTTTTATTTTAAAATATTCTTGACGATGTCCTTTTTTTCTTCTATATCTCTTTTTGGGTTTGTATTTAAAAATGACCTTTTTCTCCCCTTTTACTTCGCCAAGAATACTACATTGCACTGAAACATTTTCAAGAAATGGCTTGCCTATTTTAATATTTCCCCCGTCATTTAAAAGTAAAACTTTATCAAGAATAAATTTATCGTTTTCCAATTTAAAATCTTTAATCTTTTCGATTTTTATTTCATCTCCCTTTTTTACCTTATATTGCAGTGATCCTATTTTTACAACAGCAAACATAAATTTAATTATTAAAAAATTAATCGATCAATGATTACGGATTGAAGAAACTACCACAAATTATAAATAAAGTACACAATTAAAATATTAAAAAATTAACGATAACTAAAAACTAACAATTCTAACATTTCGAACGATTCGAAAATATAATTCACTATCCAGTATCTAAACATTAAGATGTCTTTGCACCGCAAAAAAACTACTAAAAAGTCCTATTAGAATTCCTCCACCAATCTCAATCGCTAAAATCAAAAGAAGATTTTCCTGAAAAAAAGTAAAAAATCCAAGATCAGAAAGCAAAAGCGGAGGATTGTCAAAAAATGCCCAGTTTATCCCGTAGAACACACAAAAACCTAAAAGACCACCTACCAGTCCCAAAAGCATTCCTTCAATTAGAAACGGACTTCTAATAAACCAATTTGTGGCTCCAACCAATTTCATAATTTCAATTTCTTTATTTCGAGCAAAAATTGAAATACGAATTGTATTAAATATTACCAGTGCAGCAATTACAATTAAAGAAATACTTGCAATTCCTCCAATTTTTTTAATATTAGAGGTAAGAGCAAAAAGTTTATTAATAACGTCTTTGGTATCTTTCCAATTAATATTATCTATCAGATTGCTAAATTTACTTTTCGTTAAATAATTTGCAATTTTTTCATACGAAGCAGCGCTTGATGCATTGATATTTAAACTTGCTGGCAAGGGGTTACCTCCAACTTCATTTAATGATTCAATAACTAAAGAATTATCTTTATAATTTTCTTTAAAATTTTCAAGTGCTTTTTCTTTAGAAACATAATCGATACTTTTCACATCTGGAATTGAACTTAGTTCTTTTTTAACTTCAAGAATATCTTTTTCTTGAACATTATCTTTAAAATAAACAGTAATATCAACTTTTGATTCAAGGATTTGTGTTAAATTTTCCGTCATCCCCCACACCAAAAAAACTCCACCAACAAGAACAAGCGCAATAAATATAACAAAAATACTTCCAAATGAAAGCCATAAGTTTCTCCAAAAATTTTGCCATCCAAACTTAAAAACTCTAAAAAAATTTTCAAACATATATTTATTTTACTATATTTTTTAATTTTTGAATAGGGTAAAAAATATTATCCTCTGATTTTAAATATGTGGACTTAAATAATACTTTCCAATTTTTTCATCTTTAATAATTCTCCCCTTATCTATTGTTATAACTCTTTTTCCCAATGAATTAACAATCTCTCTATTGTGTGTAACCAGTAAAATAGATGTTCCTAAATCATTAATTTTTAAAAGCAATTTTATAATTGCCCTTGTGTTAAAAACATCAAGATTACCTGTAGGTTCATCTGCTAAAAGCACATCTGGTTCTCCTATAATTGCCCTTGCTATTGCAACTCTTTGCCTCTCACCCGCGGAAATTTGGTGAGGGAAATGATGAGCTTTTTCAAGAATGCCAACAGTTTCTAAAATTAAAGGAACCTTTTTTTCAATTTCTTTTTGACTTTTTGATAAAATTTCAAGAGCAAATGCCACATTTTCATAAACTGTTTTTTGTGGAAGCAGTTTAAAATCTTGATAAACTACACCAAAATTTCTTCTATATAAAGGAATCTGTCTTCCTTTAATTTTTGAAATATCTTTATTCCTGAAGGTAATAATTCCTTTTGTTGGTTTTTCTTCTTTTAAAAGAAGTTTAAGTATTGTTGATTTACCAGCACCTGACCTGCCTACGATAGATACAAACTCACCCTCACTCATTGCGAAACTAAAATTATCTAAAGCAACTGAATTATTATGGTAAATCTTAGAAACATTATCAAAATAAATCATATTTTTGTTTTTTTTATTGTTTTTTTTTAAAATATTATTTGCTCATTTCTATTTCTTTTATTATAAATTCATCTAAATTGCCATTTAAAACTTCATCTAAATTATTTGTTTCATATCCCGTTCGATGATCTTTTACCAACTTGTATGGCTCAAAAATATACGATCTTATTTGATTTGACCAGGTAGGAATTTTGACTTTTGATTTTTCGGAAGAAATTGCTTTTTCTTTTTCTTCTTCATTTAGAAGAAGAAGTTTTGATTTTAACATTTCAAGGGCTAATTTTTTATTTTCTCCCTGCGTTCTTGCTTGCTGGCAGGAAACACTTATTTTGGTTGGCAAATGAATAATTTTTACCCTTGTTTCTCTTTTATTAGTATACTGTCCACCTGGACCAGAAGAACAGGAAGTTTCTATTTTTATCTCATCGTCATTGATTTTAAAATCTTGATCTTTTATTTCTGGAACCACATCTACCAAGGCAAATGAAGTATGTCTTAATTTATCTTTAGAAAATGGTGAAATTCTCACAAGTCGATGCACACCTATCTCATTTTTTAACCATCCAAATACAAATGAATCTTCAACCTTTAGCGTCACAGATTTAATTCCTCCCTCTCCATAATTCTTATCTAAAATCTGTGATTTGAATCCCTTTTTTTTAAAATAACTCTCATACATTCTAAGTAATATTGCAGCCCAATCCTCAGCGTCTTTTCCTCCTGCTCCTGCATATATTGAGAAGAAGGCGTTACTATCATCATATTTTCCTTTAAAAAATGTTTTTAATTTTAAAAAATGAATTTTCTCTTCTAATAAATCAAGTGCCTCCTCGTCTGCATCATCTATTTTTTTTAATAAATCATTTATCTTATCAAATTCATCAATTTCATTTTTAATATTTCTGTAATCCTTGATTAAATCTTTATTTTTAGGATCTTGCCAAAAATTTGGATTTACAAATTGTTTTTCGTATCTTGCCAATTCACTTCTCTTTTTTTCGATTTCAAAGACTTTCCGCTAAAAAGCGGATTTCTTGCTGGATATTTTCTATTTTTTCTTTTTTTAACTCTACCATAAATATTAACTTCAAAAATATATCAAAAAATATAAAAATAGTCAAATTATCAATTTTAAAAAAAATAAATTAACTAAGCCGTCCGTCGGATTTGCACCGACAACCTATCGCTTACGAAGCGATTGCTCTTCTATTGAGCTAGGACGGCATTAAATCTCTACTACTTGACCGTATTCTGGGACTTCAACTTCAAATCCTAAATTATCTTTTATAATCTGAGATAATATTTTTATTGGTTTTTCTTCTCCTTGAACAAGAAATATTTTTTTAATTGGTTTTTGAATACTCGAAACCCAGCGCAAAATTCCTTTTTGATCAGCATGTGCTGAATAACCTTGAATATTAACAATTCTTGCCCTGACTTGAAGAGTTTCTCCAAAAATCTCAATTGTTTTTTCTCCGTCAAGTATTTTTCTTCCAAGTGTACCTTCTGCTTGATAGCAAATAAAAATTAAACAATTTTTATGATCGCCCAAATATAATTTTTCGTGGAATAAAATTCTTCCACCAGTAGACATACCAGAACCTGCTATTATCATTTTTGGAGGAGGAACTCTTTTAATATTTTTTGATTCTTTAACTGTTTTTGTAAATTTAATTCCTGGAAAATAAAATATTTCATCTCCTTTGTCTATTAAATTTTGTGTATGTCTATTAAAATATTTTTTATATTTTTTATAAACATCTATGGCATCAATAGTTAATGGGCTATCAATAAATACAGGAATGCGCGGTATTCGAGAATTTTCAACGAGTTCATTTATTTCAAAAAGTATTTCTTGAGTTCTCTCAAGAGCAAATGACGGAACCAAAATAGTACCTCTTTGTGCTATTGTCTCCTCAATTGTATCTTCTAAAATATCTTTTCTTTTTTTAAGCCCTTCATGTATTCTATCACCATATGCTGCCTCCACCAAAAGATAATCCGTAGTTTTTACAATATCTGTGTCTTTTAAAAGAGGATTAGGAATATTACCAATATCACCTGAAAAAACAATCTTTATTTTTCCATCGTTGGATTTACTTGAAAAAGTGTAAATTTCTATAATGGCTGATCCAAGAATATGCCCAGCATCTAAAAATCTAAAAGAGAAATTTGGAGATATTTTAATTTTATTATAATAATCAACTGGTTTAAATAGCTTAGAAACACGATCTAAATTTTCTTTTGTATAACCATTTTGCCAATTTTCAAGTTGGGCAGCGTCTTTTAGCATTAATAAAGATAAATCAATCGTTGGCGGCGTAGCATATATTGGACCAGAAAATCCTTCTTGGACAAGTTTTGGAATAAGCCCAATATGATCTATATGTGAATGAGTAACTAAAAGCGCCTTTATTTCTTTTGGATTATATGGAAATGGTTTATAATTTTTTTCTTCAAACTCTGGTGCCCCCTGAAACATTCCGCAGTCAATTAAAATTTTTTCTCCACCTTGCTGTAAAAGATAATTTACCCCACTAACAACTTTTGTTCCACCAAAAAAATAAAGTTTCATAGTAAAAATAAAATCTACTAAATAATTTAAAAATAAATCGGCAATGCGTATAAGCCGAATTCTGTTCTTGTAAATCTTGAAAGATTTACAAGTGCGATCATTTATCTAAGTTTAAGGTTACCCTTAAACTTATGCTCTTTTAAAGATTGCACCAGATAGGGTTTGCCGCAAACTCTGGTCTCCCAGAGTTGAGCCTGCTTTAGCAGGACACTTTTCACCTTTCTCCAGCGCGAAAACACTGGATAGTATAGTCTCTGTGGCACTTTCCCTCTCTTTCATTTTTAAAAAAGATGAAAGAGGGTGGACATTATCCACTATCTACTTCTCAATTTTGCATTCATTTGGATTTTTATAAGCAAAACTGAGGGTGTTCGGACTTTCCTCTCTATACAATAAATTTATTGTATAGAGTGATCGCATGCATTGCCGATTATTATATTTTACCAAATTTTAAGCATTTTGTAAAGATAAGTATCAATACTATTTTGTTTTTTTATCTATTATTCTTTTTTCTTTCTTTAGCAAATAATTTTTTTTAGAAATACCCCTATTATAACCACCAATTTTACCATTTGCGTAGATAACTCTATGACAAGGAATTTTGGGATCATAATTTTTATTTAAAATACTACCAACTGCTCGCCAAGCCAAAGGGCTACCTGATTTTTTTGCTACCTCTTTATAACTCATCGTTTTGCCCAAAGGGATTTCTTTAACCACTTCTAAAACTCTTTCTTTAAAAGTTTTCATTTTTTTAAGGCTTATTTTGATTTTATTATTTTTGGTCCATCTTGAGTATCTTCAATTTCCCATCCCAAAGATTTAATTTTATCTCTTAAACTATCTGCTTTTTTAAATTCTTTATTTTTACGATATTTTTCTCTTAAAGCAACAAGGTTTCTTACTTCTTGAGGAATTGCTATTTCTTTAATTTTATCTAATCCTAAACCAAAAATTTTATCAAAGTCAATTAAAAGATAATATTTTTCATTATTTTTTAAATTATCATCTTTCACTACATCCCACATTAAAGACGTTGCCTTGGGCATATCTAAATCGTCATTTATAAATTTTTTAAATGTTTTTTTGTAATTTTGAGAACGACTACTTAAATAAACTGAATTATCCATATCGGTTTTATTAGAAAAATCTTTTTTATTAATTTCTCTTACTTTTTGATAAAGATTATTAAGGGCCCTTTGACTCGCTTCAAGTGCTTTCCATGAAAAAACAAGTTTAGATCGATAATGAGCATTAAAACAAAAATATCGATAAGATAATGGTGAAAAATCTTTATTTATAATATCTTCTAAAATAATAATATTTCCTTCTGATTTTCCCATTCTTTTTTCTTTTTCTAAAATTAAAAATTCTCCATGAAGCCAATAATTTGCCAATTTTTTGCCAAAAGCAGCTTCCGCTTGTGCTATTTCATTGGTATGATGAATAGGTATATGATCAATTCCTCCGCAATGAATATCAAAAGGAATTCCGAGTTCTTTAATTGACATTACAACGCATTCTGTATGCCATCCAGGAAAGCCCTTTCCCCAAGGTGAATTCCACTCCATTTGTCTTTTAACGCTCTTTGAAGAAAATTTCCAAAGAGCAAAATCAGTTGGATTCTTTTTACCAGGAACCATTTCAACGCGAACAAATTTTTTTATATCGTCCTTGGATTTTGATTTTAAAATTTTTTTTGCTTTTTCCGACCACAAAGCACCGTAATTTTTTAGTTTCTGAGTATTAAAATAAACACCATCATCAATAATATAAGTAAACCCTTTTTTCTCTAAAATCTGAATAAACTTAATTTGATCTTTTATTGTTTGTGTTGCCCTTATCCATTTACTAGGAAATATAATATTTAATCTTTTAAGATCTTGTTTAAAAACTTTTTCATAAAAATTAGCAATTTCCCAAACTGTTTTATTCTCTCTTTGAGCACCTTTTTCTAATTTATCCTCTCCTATATCAGAATCAGAAGTTAAATGACCAACATCAGTAATATTCATTATATGATTAACACTATAGCCATTATATAAAAGCACCCTTTTTAAAATATCCTCAAAAATATACGTTCTTAAATTACCAATATGCGCATAAAAATAAACAGTTGGTCCACAAGTATAAAGACCAACTTTTTTATCATCGATTGGTTTAAAAATTTCTTTTTTATGTGAAAGTGAATTATAAAATTTAAGCATAAAAATATAAATTTATATCTTTTTTTATATTATACTACTTCTCTCTTAAAAATTCAAAAATATTATTATAATATAAAATAAAAATACTAAAATAACTATGGTATAGAAGCGAATATACTACGCGGTAAACACTGAAATTACGCCGGGAAGCTTTCCCGAGAACTGGAAATTACGCCGGGAAGCTTTCCCGAGAACTGTTCTCGGGAAAGCTTGAATAAAGATATTTTTTGTAATAAAATAGAATATCAGTTAAAGAATTAAAATAATATATATTATAAATCCTTTAATTCTTTAATTCTTTAATTCTTTAATTGA
>ERZ795051.3349-NODE-3349-length-16424-cov-4.316696_pt1 | contig 16424 bp, 10 predicted proteins | sample MGYA00375135_ERZ795051 | MGnify/ENA primary metagenome ERZ795051 (study PRJEB30180, sample SAMN05720222) | activated sludge metagenome | isolation source: Anaerobic digester | place: Japan | collected 2015-05-26 ... | reverse complement strand
GGCTGGGGGTGGTCCGGATGGTGCAGGACGCAATCCGCCCCCAGCATGGACCACAGGTCCCATTCCTCCATGGTGCGCCAGCGATCCCTTGCCCGCCCGTTGTCCAGCAGGTCGTAGGCGGCCGCGGCGGCGTCCAGGTAGTGCGCGTGGCGGAAGCGCCCCCGGAGTTCCGGGTCCAGGGCCGCGGGCCCCCCCAGCACCGTCTCCCCTCTCTGCCCCTCGATGAGCTGCAGGACCTCCCGGCGGGAGGCGGGCATGCCCCGGAGGTACCTGCCTGGAACGGACATGCCCGCCAGGACTATGAGCATATCGCAGGGCGGCACCGCCCTCCCCGCTCGCCACTCATCCACTGTGATATAATGAGGGACGCCTCCAGCGGCGCGCACCGCCCCGAAGGCCGCCCTTGGAAGCGGGTGGATGTACGGCGGGACGCCCAAGGAGCCTGGCTCGTCCATGTAGCCATCGAAGATAACCACTTCAGGCACGGTAGCTCCAATGAGAAAAGGAAAGGGGGCCCTGGCAGGCCTTTGAGACCTCAGAGCAGGGTGACCTGCTCGGTCTCGACGTTCTGGATGCCGGCCAGCCCGCGCAGGGCCTCCTCCAGCCTGTCCACCAGCCCGGCGGCGTCCTCCATGACGAAGACCGCCTCCAGCCGCTTGAGCCCGAACGCCATGGGCACGACCTCCGTCTTGGCCACCCTTATGGAGGCCGGGACCACCTTGGGCAGCTCGGCGATCAGGGCCTTAAAGTCGAAATCAATGTCCTCGGGCATGAGGGAATAGGTCGCTGCAACGGTCCCCATCGCTCCCACCTTACGGGCCGACGAATCCGCACTTCTTGCATTCGTACTTGACGCTCTGGTCCCGGCACTGGGCGCAGCGGCCGATCTCCTCGACGCCACAGATCGGGCATTTGAAGAAGGTGGTGCCTTTGCCCACCAGCCGGACACCGCATGAGCTGCAGATCTTTTCATTCGCCATAGGTCATCGCTTTGTGCGAGATTATAGTCCTCCTATAAAAACGTGATTGGGCGGTCCGCATGGCCAATGGGCGCACTGGGGCCATTCTCACGGCCATCCATAAGGGTGATGGGGCCCGAAGCCCTGAGGGGTCCCGAGGGGAAGATCGAAGATATGGAAGATCGAAGATGTGATCGAAGATATGATCAAAGATACGAAGATATGATCAAAGATATTCAAAGATATTATCTCAGATATTATCTCAGATAATAATAGAGGATAATAGAGGAAATAGAGGGGACCATCCACAGCCCTTCCAATGCCGCTCCCGCATCCAGGCGCCGCCAAGGCCTCTAGCCTTTTCCTAAGCGCAAGTTCATATACATTACCCTCAATACCGAAGGAATGGCAGGAACATCCGGCGGGTCCATGTTGCTCGGTGTGCCAACAGGACTAATGTTCCGTGGTGGATGGGAAACGTTAAATAATACAAGGGTTTACTCTCCCGTTCACACGCCGGCACTTACTTACCAATGGGCCCGTAGCTCAGCTAGGTAGGACCTTCGGAGACGAAGGGTCCCTAGAGAGAGCATCTGGCTTTTAACCAGGTGGTCCGGGGTTCGAATGGTACGCGGAAGTTCCGTGTATGCGGAAATCCCCGCGGGCCCGCTTGGGTAGGTGAAAAGAGAAATGCAGACCGAAAGAAGCAAACCCGATTCCCGATGCGTTTTTATAAGGCCAATTCTTAGTGGAGGAACAGCCCGGTTTCTGCATGGTATGAGGTGATTCGCTTGGAGGATGCCGTACCATTTAACGTATTGTTGCACAAGATGGTGCCAGTGCACGAACTATTGAGCGACGAGGAGACCGAGAAGGTCCTCAAGCGGCTCAGGATAACCCGCGACCAGCTTCCCAAGATCAAGGACAGCGACGCGGCGATAAAGACGCTGGAGAAGGCCATGAACAGGCCCATCCCGGAGAAGAGCGTCATCAGGATCGTCAGGGACAGCTATACGTCCGAGGTGGCGGAAGTCTACCGCCTGGTAATCAGAGGGTGAACCTAGTGAGGGACCTCGTAGATCTCTACTTCAAGGAGAACAGCATCGTCAACCATCACATCGCCAGCTTCAACGACTTCCTCTCGTCCCAGAGCAATCCGAACAGCAGGATGCAGAAGATCGTTGACAACGTGCGGGTTTCTGCGGAGGACCCCGAGCGCGGGATGATAACACTGGACCCGGAGAAGACGAACGGGCGGATCATCCAGATCCGCGTCGGGCGCCGCCGGGACGAGAAGACAGGGCAGGTGGACCAGCACCTCCCGCCGACCTTGAAGGTCGGGGAGCCCATGGTCCGCGAGGCGAACGGCTACGTTCACAACATCACCCCCATGGAGGCCAGGCTCAGGAACCTGAACTATGTGGCCCCCATGCACCTGGACTTCACCATCATCGAGGACGGCATCGAGCGGGAGGAGAAGGACGTCCTGATCGGGGACCTGCCGATCATGGTCAAGTCCCGCAAGTGCAACATCTTCAAGGAGAACATGGAGAAGGAGTACGACCTGACCGACGAGCAGTACAACGCCGAGCTCATGAAGAGGAGCGAGGACCCCCTGGACGCGGGCGGGTACTTCATCATCGGAGGGACGGAGCGGGTCCTCATCACCCTGGAGGACCTCGCGCCTAACCGCGTCATGGTGGAGCTCAGCGAGCGGTACGGCACGGCCATGGAGGTGGCCAAGGTCTTCTCGCAGAAGGAGGGCCACCGCGCCCTTACCCTCGTCGAGAAGAAGCGCGACGGCATGCTAATGGTCACCGTCCCAGCGGCGTCGGGGCAGATCCCGCTCGTCGCCCTGATGAAGGCCCTGGGGATGGAGAACGACGAGGACATCTACGAAGCCATCGTCTCCGCCCCGGAGATGGCGAACATCGTCTACGCCAACCTGGAGGAGATCCAGGACCACAAGCAGTACGGGCCGACGGGCATCTTCACCACCGAGCAGGCCCTCACCTACCTGGAAAAGAAGTTCGCCACTGGCCAGGCCAAGGAGTACAGGGTCAAGAAGGTCGAGTCCATCATCGACCGCTCCCTTCTTCCCCATCTAGGGGACACCAAGGACGACCGCATGAAGAAGGCCATATTCCTGGGCAGGATCGCCCGCTCCGTGCTCGAGCTCTCCCTCGGCAAGCGCAAGGAGGACGACAAGGACCACTACGCCAACAAGCGCCTGAAGCTCTCCGGCGACCTCATGGAGGACCTGTTCCGGGTCGCCTTCACCAATCTGATCAAGGACCTCAAGTATCAGCTGGAGCGCTCCTATGCCAGGAAGAAGGACCTGCGCATCGCCAGCACCATCCGCCCCGACCTCATGACCCACCGCCTCCTCCACGCGCTGGCGACCGGGAACTGGGTGGGCGGAAGGGCGGGGGTCAGCCAGCTGCTGGACCGCACGTCCAACATGAGCACCGTCTCCCACCTGAGGAGGATCACATCGTCCCTCACCCGCAGCCAGCCCCACTTCGAGGCCCGGGACCTGCACCCGACCCAATGGGGCCGGCTGTGCCCGAACGAGACCCCCGAGGGGCAGAACTGCGGGCTGGTCAAGAACGCCGCCCTGATCATCAACGTCTCGGAGGGCTTCCGTGAGGAGGACGTCACCTTCCTGCTCAAGGACCTGGGGGTGCGCGAGGTCAGGGGGCAGCAGATGACCGGCACCCGCGTCTACGTGAACGGGGACCTCAAGGGGGTGCACGACAACGCCCGCGACCTCATCGCCCAGATGCGGAATCGGCGCCGCACCGGCCTCCTGTCCGACGAGATCAACATCCGCTTGGACGAGGAGATGGACGAGGTCATCATCAACTGCGACGAAGGCCGCCTCCGCCGGGCGCTCCTGGTCCTGAAGGACGGCCACCTGGTGATCACCCGCAGGCACCTGGAGGACATCCGCGCCGGGAAGCTGCGCTGGTCCGACCTGGTGCGCGAGGGCGTGCTGGAATGGATCGACGCCGAGGAGGAGGAGGACACCTACATCGCCGTGGAGCCGTTCGAGGTCCCGATGAAATGCGGGAACTGCGACCGGAGCATCTCCCCCATGGACATGGACTGGATGAACCCGGGGACCGCTGACAGGCAGGCCGAGCTCAAGTGCCGGCACTGCGGCGGCATCACCAAGGTCGACTACCTGTTCACCAAGGAGCACACGCACATGGAGGTCGATCCGATGGTCATCCTCGGGGTATGCTCGGGCATGGTCCCCTATCCGGAGCACAACTCCTCGCCCCGTGTCACCATGGGCGCGGGGATGGCCAAGCAGTCCCTGGGGCTGGCGGCGAGCAACTACCGCAAGCGCCCGGACACCCGCGGGCACATATTGCACTATCCACAGAAGCCGATGGTCCAGACCAAGTTCATGGACTTCGTGGCCTTCAACCAGCGCCCAGCGGGGCAGAACTTCGTCGTCGCGGTCCTCTCCTACCACGGCTACAACATGGAGGACGCGCTCATCCTCAACCAGAGCAGCGTGGAGCGGGGCCTGGGGCGCTCCACGTTCATGCGGACGTACCGCACGGAAGAGCGCAGGTACCCCGGCGGCCAGGAGGATCACTTCGAGATTCCCTCTCCCGACGTTCGCGGGGCCAGGACCGACGCCGCGTACAACAACCTGTCCGAGGAGGACGGGCTGATCTCCCCTGAGACGGCGGTCACCGGCGGGGACGTGCTGGTCGGAAAGACCTCCCCGCCGAGGTTCGTCGAGGAGGAGGAGGCGAACTTCCTGTCCGGGCACAAGAGACGGGAGACGTCCATAACCGTCCGGGCCGGGGAGACAGGCTGGGTGGACAGCGTCATGCTCACCGAGTCGGAGAACGGCTCCCGCCTGGTGAAGGTCAAGGTCAGGGACGAAAGGATCCCCGAGCTGGGAGACAAGTTCGCCTCCAGGCACGGGCAGAAGGGGGTCGTCGGGCTATTGGTCCCGGCGGCCGACATGCCCTTCACGGCCGATGGGATAGTCCCGGACCTGGTCATCAACCCCCACGCCATCCCGTCCCGTATGACCGTCGCGCACGTTCTGGAGATGATCGGCGGGAAGGTCGGCGCGCTCGAAGGGCGGCACGTGGACGGGACGGCCTTCAGCGGCGAGCGCGAGGAGGCCCTGCGCCAGGCGCTGCTCGATGCCGGCTTCCAGAGGTCCGGGCGCGAGGTGATGTACGACGGCCTGACCGGACGCATGATCCAGGCCGACGTCTTCATCGGCGTCATATACTATCAGAAGCTGCACCACATGGTCTCCGGCAAGATGCACGTGCGGTCCCGCGGCCCCGTGCAGATCCTCACCCGACAGCCGACGGAGGGCCGCTCCAGGCAGGGCGGGCTCAGGTTCGGGGAGATGGAGAGGGACTGCCTGATCGGGCATGGAGCGGCGATGGTCATCAAGGACCGGTTGCTGGACGAATCGGACGGCACCTTCCAATGGGTGTGCGGCAACCCCAACTGCGGGCACATCGCCATCCTGGACAAGAGGGGCGCCCTGCGCTGTCCAGTGTGCGGCAACAACACCAACGTCCACATGATCCAGACGTCCTACGCCTTCAAGCTGCTGCTTGACGAGCTGCTCTCGCTCGGGGTCGCCATGCGTTTACAACTGGAGGATTTGAGATGATGCGAGGGGTTTCCAAGAGGATCGGCTCCATCAAGTTCGCCTGCCTGTCCCCGGACGAGATACGCAAGATGTCGGCCACCAAGATCATCACCGCCGACACCTACAACGATGACGGGTTCCCGATCGAGGCCGGGCTGATGGACACCCACCTGGGCGTCATCGAGCCCGGGCTGATGTGCAAGACCTGCGGGCACAAGGTGGACGAGTGCCCCGGGCACTTCGGGCACATCGACCTGGCGATGCCGGTCATCCACGTTGGCTATGTGAAGGAGATCAAGAAGCTGCTGCAGGCGACCTGCAAATCCTGCGGAAGGCTGGTCCTCACGGAGGAGGACGTCAAGGAGTACCGCGCCCGCATGGACACCATGGAGGAGCTGGGGAGCGATACCATGGATCTACGCGAGTTCTCCAAGGACACCGCCAAGGCCGCCGCCGAGAAGGCTATGAAGGAGGTCTGCCCGCACTGCGGCGAGGAGCAGAAGAAGATCACGCTGGACAAGCCCACGACCTTCCGGGAGGACGGGCACAAGCTCACCCCCAAGGAGGTCAGGGAGCGGCTGGAGCGCATCCCCGACGCGGACCTGATCCCGCTGGGAATAGACCCCGCGGCCTGCCGGCCGGAATGGATGGTCCTCACCGCCCTGCCGGTCCCGCCGGTCACCGTCAGGCCGTCCATCACGCTCGAGTCGGGGGACCGGTCCGAGGACGACCTGACCCACAAGCTGGTCGACGTGCTGCGCATCAACCAGAGGTTGCGCGAGAACAGGGACGCAGGGGCCCCCCAGCTCATCGTGGAGGACCTGTGGGAGCTGCTGCAGTACCATGTCACCACCTACTTCGACAACCAGACGTCCGGCATCCCGCCGGCCAGGCACCGCAGCGGCCGGCCGTTGAAGACCCTGGTGCAGAGGCTGAAGGGGAAGGAGGGGCGCTTCCGCTCCAACCTGTCCGGCAAGAGGGTGAACTTCTCCGCCCGCACGGTGATCTCCCCCGACCCATGGCTGTCCATCAACCAGGTCGGCGTGCCGGTGTTCGCCGCGCGCGAGCTCACCGTCCCCGTCACCGTCACCAAGGACAACATCGAGGTGCTGAAGGCCATGGTCAAGCGTGGCCCCACCCCCGCCGGGACGGTCTACGAGCCGGGCGTGAACTACGTCATCCGCCAGGACGGCCGCAGGATCCGCGTTACGGACCGCAACGCGGAGACCGTGGCCGAGGGCATCGAGATCGGCTACGTGGTCGAGAGGCACCTGATGGACGGGGACGTGGTCCTGTTCAACAGGCAGCCCTCCCTGCACCGCATGTCCATGATGGCCCATGTCGTGAAGGTCATGCCCGGGAAGACCTTCCGCCTGAACCTTTGCGTCTGCCCGCCGTACAACGCCGACTTCGACGGGGACGAGATGAACCTGCACGTCCTGCAGAGCGAGGAGGCGAGGGCGGAGGCGCACATCCTGATGAAGGTGCAGGAGCACATCCTGTCCCCGAGGTTCGGGGGGCCGATCATCGGGGCCATCCACGACCACATCACCGGCATGTTCCAATTGACATACATGAACCCCCGCTTCGACAAGGCGCAGACCCTGTCCATCCTCTCCAAGATGGGGAACAACAGGCTGCCTGAGCCGACGGTGGAGGGGGGAAGGGAGTATTGGGCCGGAAAGGACCTGTTCTCCACCATCCTCCCGAAGGATCTCAACATCCAGTTCAAGGCGCACATCTGCCAGAAGTGCCCCAAGTGCGAGAAGGAGGGGTGCCAGTACGACGCATATGTCAAGATACGCGACGGCAGGCTGCTGATGGGCACCATCGATGACAACGCCATTGGCTCCGGTGACGGCAAGATCCTGGACAAGATAGCGAGGGACTACGGGGCCGACCGGGCCAGGGAGTTCCTGGATGACGTGACGAGATTGGCCATCGGGTCCATAATGGTCCGCGGCTTCTCCACCGGCATCGACGACGAGGACATCCCGGAGGAGGCGAAGAGGCAGATAGATGACAAGATCAACAACACCTTCCGCGAGGTCGACAAGCTGGTCGCCTCCTATCGCGACGGGACCCTGGACCAGATGCCCGGACGCTCGCTCGAGGAGACCCTGGAGGTGGAGGTCATGAAGAAGCTCGGGGAGGCCAGGGACGAGGCGGGAAGGATCGCCGGGAAGCACCTGGGGCTGAACAACTCCGCGGTGCAGATGGCCAAGTCAGGGGCCCGCGGCTCCATGCTCAACCTCTCGCAGATGGCGGGGTGCATAGGGCAGCAGGCGGTCCGGGGCGAGCGCCTCTCCAGGGGCTATTGGAACCGGACGCTCCCTCACTTCCAGAAGGGGGACCTGGGCGCCCAGGCCAAGGGGTTCGTCAAGAATTCCTACAAGAGCGGCCTCACGCCCACGGAGTTCTTCTTCCACTCGATGGGCGGGCGCGAGGGGCTGGTCGACACCGCCGTGCGCACCTCCCGGTCGGGGTACATGCAGCGCCGGCTGATCAACGCCCTGGAGGACCTGAAGCTGAAGCAGGACGGGACGGTCCGCAACACCGCGGACAGCATCATCCAGTTCAAGTACGGGGAGGACGGCATCGACCCCACCCGCAGCGTGCAGGGGGACGCGATAGACGTGGACGACGTGCTGCGCGACGTGCTCGGGGAGCACTACGCCGACCTTCTGGCCCGTGCGGAGGAGCGCAAGATCAGCGCCTACGCCACCGTGGAGAAGGACCTCATGGAGGCCGCCATGGAGGAAGAGGAGGAGTCGGAGGAGATCGAGTACGAGGGCGGAGGTGAGGAGTGATGGCCCAGAAGGATTTCATCAAGGGGCTGGAGAGGAAGGGCGTCGCCGTTGAGACCATCGGGATCGTGAAGGACCACTTCACCAACCAGACCGACCTGGCGAAGGCGTCCGTCAAGGAGCTGCAGGGCATCGGCCTGAGCAAGGAGGCCGCCGAGGAGCTGCTCGCGAAGCTGGGGAAGAGGGAGAGGGCCGGCAAGGCCCCGGCCAAGGCCAAGGCCGCCCCGAAGAGGAGGGCGGACAGGAAGGAGGCCGAGCCCGAGACGGCGGTCGTCTTCGAGATCCCCGACAAGAGCAAGAGGCATACCCCGTTCGAGGAGCAGCTGCTCAGGAGGTGCGAGGCGCTCAAGCTGCAGCTGCCCCAGAGGATCATACTGAACCTCGCCCGCCGCCTCGAGGGCAACGACATCAGCACGGAGGACCTTGAAAAGATCCTCCAGGTGGCCAACCAGAGGTACCAGGACCACATGATGGACCCCAACGAGAGCGCCGGCATCCTCGCGGCCCAGAGCATCGGGGAGCCGGGCACGCAGATGACCATGCGTACCTTCCACTACGCCGGGGTGGCCGAGATCAACGTGACCCTGGGCCTGCCCCGCCTCATCGAGATCGTGGACGCCCGCCGCGTCCCCAGCACCCCGATGATGACTCTGTATGTGAAAAAGGAGCTGTCCAATGACGTGGAGACCGTGAAGGCCATCGCCTCCAACATCGAAATGACCACGGTGCTGGACCTCGCGGACATCGAGACGGACCTGCACAATATGCGTCTGTTCATAGTGCCCGACCTGCGGAAGTGCATGCAGAAGGGGCTGGTGGACCAGGACGGGAGGCCGCCCAAGGGCGAGCCGTCCCCCATCGAGCTCATCCGGGAGAAGGTCTCCCGGCTCAGGGGCATCGTGGTGGTGGACGAGGTGGCCCGGGAAGCCCTGCCTCCCAAGGTCGAGCTGGCCGGGGAGATCGGGACCGGCTACCTGTGCCTCGAGCCCAAGGAGCCGTCCTTCAAGAACCTGCAGAAGGCCCTGGACCTGGTCAAGGGGGCCAAGGTCAAGGGGGTCGAGGGCATCACCCGCGCCCTGCTCAAGAAGAAGGACGACCAGTGGATCATCTATACGGAGGGCAGCAACCTGCGGGAGGTGCTCAAGATCGATGGGCTGGACAACACCCGGGCATACAGCAACTCCATCCAGGAGGTGTACGAGGTGCTGGGGGTGGAGGCCGCCAGGAACTCCATAATCGAGGAGGCGTCCCGCACCCTGGAGGAGCAGGGGCTGTCCGTGGACATACGCCACATCATGCTGGTGGCCGACCTGATGACCAACGACGGCGACGTCAAGGCCATCGGCCGCCATGGGATATCCGGGAGGAAGTCGTCAGTGCTGGCCAGGGCGGCGTTCGAGATCACCGCCGCGCACCTGCTGACCGCGGCCATGACCGGGGAGGAGGACCACCTGGACGGCGTGGCAGAAAACATTATAGTGGGGCAGCCGGTTACACTCGGGACCGGGGCCGTGAATCTCGTGTACGCACCTGTGAAGAAGGGGGCAGCTGAATGATCGATCTGGGAAGAGCCTTAAAGACCGCCATGACCACCGGGAAGGTGGTCTTCGGCGTTGAGCAGACGGAAAAGACAGTTAGGAACGGGGAGGCCAAACTCGTGATTGTGGCCAAGAACTGCCCCAGCGGGTTCCTGGTCTCCAAGGACCACGGCGTGCCGGTGTACCGGTTCGAGGGCAACAACATGGAGCTCGGGGCTCTCTGCGGAAAGCCTTTCTCGGTGTCCTCCATCGCCGTGATCGACAAGGGGGCGTCCAACATCCTTTCGCTGGGCTGAACATGACCACTGAGATAACCTTCACCGAAGAGACCCTGCGCTACATCAGCCTGTTCGAGAAGATCACCAAGGCCAGGGTAAAGGACTGTATGGAGACCGAGGAGAAGCTCGTCTTCGTAGTGGAGCCGGGCCAGGCCAACCGGGCGGTGGGCAAGGGCGGGGAGAACGTGATCAGACTCAAGAACACCACCGGCAAGAACATCCAGGTCGTGGAGTACTCCGATGACGCGGAGACGTTCATCAAGAACGTGTTCTACAACTACGGCCCGCAGAAGGTGGAGATCGAGACGAGGGGGAACATCGTCCACGCCACCGTCACGGTCGACCCGGCCGTGAAGGGCCGGGCCATCGGCAAGAACGGGAAGAACCTGAAGATCGCCCGGGACCTGGTCAACCGCCATCACAACGTGCAGAGCATCTCGGTGGCCTAGCCAAGGGGCCGCCTCTCCACCTCCAGCCTGTCCGCGGTGGGGTACTCCTCCACCAGGAAGCAGGGGAATGGAAGCCCGGGGGCCAGGGCCTCCAGGACCCAAGGGGCCACCTCCAGCCTTCCCCTTTCGATCGCCATCAGCTCGGCCGGGACGCCATGCGCGTCCCTGAGGAGCCGGTAGGCGCCCTCCAGGTCCTGCGTCTCCACCACCCCCAGCAGGACCATGCCCTCGGAGGTCACCAGGTCCAAGGGCCTTGCGACCCGCTTCGCCCTCCGCTTCAGCCGCTCGCGCAGCTGCACCCTGTCCTTGAAGCTGGAGGAGCAGAAGTGGACAGGCACCGCGTCCCCTACCTCCTCCATTACCGCCATGGCCGTCCGCTCGCTTCCCTCGATGGCGCTGGACACGTCCGAGCGGACGTGGAGGCCTCGGGCGAGCAAGGCCTGGCAGTTGGTCTCGGACACCTCCAGCTCGTTCAGGTTCACGAAGGCCAGGCCATTGGCGGCCGCGAACCGGCAGAGCGCTATCAGCCCCTCCCCCTCGCCGGGGACCACCGGCACCTCGAACCCCACCTTCATATCCAGCCCCTCCACCGCCTCGGTCAGGCCGAGGTCCCCGAGGCGGCCCCAGTGCCTGATCGGCGGGTGCACCCGAAGCTCGTCCAGCCCTGCCTCCTGCAGGCGGAGGAACCGCTCCCGGTCCACCGTGGCCGTGTACAGGTGGATGTGGTGCGCCGTTCCGAACCTCTCCTTGAGCAGCCGGACGTAGCGCACCGTCCGGTCCATGACCAGCAGCGGGTCGCCGCCGGTGATGCCGGTCCCCCTGGCACCCATGGCCTCGGCCTCCCGGACGATGTCCTCATCGCTCGCCACCCGGAGCTCGTTGGCATATACCACGTCCCTCCCCTTCTTGGCCTCGGATAGGGGGCAGTAGTAGCACGACTCGCCGCACCTGCCGGTGACCAGGAGGACCATCTTCGCCCCCTGTCGGCAGAGCCTGCAGCCGCGCGGGAGGCGCTTGGTGTACCAGGAGGACGATCCCATGGGGATGGGGCGCATGCCCCCTCTACGGACCGGGGCGGACTTAACGCTTCCCTATGGCAAACCCTATATCGGGGCGGGCCGTTGGGATTCGCGAAATGCGAAGGGAGAGCAGGGTCATCCTCGCCCTGGACGAGGTCAGGCCGGAACGGGCCTTCATGGTGGCCGAGCGGACGGCGGACGTCGTGGACGCCATCAAGATCAATTGGCCTCTGGTCCTGGCCACCTCCCCGGAGACCATCACCAGGCTGGCTGGGCTTGCCCCGGTCATCTGCGACTTCAAGGTGGCCGACATCCCCAACACCGTCTCCCTGATCGTCTCCCAGGCGATGGGGCGGGGGGCGGAGGGGGTCATCGTCCACGGCTTCGCGGGCAGCGACTCGGTCAGGGCGGCGGTCGAGGCCGCCGGGAGCGGGAAGATCTTCGTCGTCACCGAGATGTCGCACCCCGGGGGGGCGGAGTACACCGCGCCGGTCGCTGGATCGCTCGCCCGCATGGCAGTACGCTGCGGCGCCGCGGGCATCATCGCCCCGGCCACACGGCCGGAGCGGCTGGCGGCGCTGCGGCGGGAGGTCGGCCCCCTCCTCATCCTGTCCCCGGGCGTGGGCGCCCAGGGGGGGAGCGCTTCGGAAGCCCTACGCATGGGCGCGGACTACGTCATCGTCGGCCGAGGCATCTACGGGGCGGAGGACCCCCGGGAGGCGGCCCTGCGGGTCGTGCGGGAGGCCAAGGCCGTCCCTCTTCCCTGAGCCGAACCATCGCTCCCGGCGGGCTGCCAGGCATCGGATTTTATTGACCTGGATGGGACCAACGTATTTATACGGGGTCCGTCATCAGTTGGTAATCACCCCAGGGGAGACTCACTTAATGGCAACGAAACTAGAGGGGTCCGGTCAACCCATTGGCAAGCAGCGCTCTCCTTCGTTGTCCAATTTCTCCAGCGGCATCAGGGGCTCCTGGCTCGGAAGGAATTGGCAAACGGTGCTGTTATTGACGATGATGGTGTTCCTGGCATTGTTCGTCAGGAGCTACTTCGGGTACTCCATCTCGGTGGACAACGGCTACCTGGTCTCGGGCGGCTCCGATTCCTACTATCACATGAGGGTGATCGACCACGCGGTGGCGACCGGGGACCACCTGGTGTGGGACGACATGCTGAACTATCCGAATGGGATGAGGAACCCCCGCCCCCCGCTGTACGACTGGTCGGTGGCGGTGGCGGGCATGCTCCTCAGCACCCTGACCGGGCTGGCGGTCGCCGATGCCATAGGCCTGTCCCTGGTCTTCTCCACCGCGGTCTGGGGGGCCCTGACCGTCATTCCAGTGTACATGCTCGGCAAGGCGGCCTTCGGCCGCAAGGCCGGCCTCCTCGGGGCGTTCATCTTCGCCCTAATGGCGGGGCACATCGAGCGGACGGTGCTCTCGAACGCTGACCACGACGCAATGGTGCTGTTCTTCGTGGTATTCTCCTTCTACTTCCTGCTTCGGTCCCTGCAGTCCGTCAACGGGACCAGATGGGTGAATAGCTGGAAGGACCCTAGGGCCATAGCGGCCGGGCTCAGGGCGTACCTGGGGACCAATCAGGTCTCGCTCATCTACGCGGCGCTGGGAGGGGTGAGCGTGGCAGCGGTGGGCCTCATCTGGACCGGGTACACCTACCTCCTGGTCATCGTGCTCGCCTACCTTCTGGTCCAGCTTCTGGTGGACCGCTTCCGCAACGCGGACTCCATGGGCGTGCTCTTCCCCATCGCCGTCTTCTTCGGCCTGGCCTTTCTGCTGATGGCACCCGCCTATGTGAGCCTGGACCTGGTCATCACCTGGTTCGACACCCCGGTGATCCTGTACCTGGTCGGGGTCGTCGGCGGCCTCATGTTCGTGGTCACCCGCGACTATCCCTGGACCCTGGTCCTCCCCGTCCTCGTCGCGATCTCCATCGTGGCCATGGTAGCGCTCTCGTTCCTCGACCCCGCCCTGCTCGATTCCATCCTGTCCGGCCAGGGGTACCTGGTCAAGAGCAAGCTGTACAGCACCATCTCCGAGGCGCAGGCCCCGCTGTTCTCCAGCCTCGCCATGTCCTTCGGCATGGTGACGTTCTGGCTGTCGCTCATCGGGGTGGGCTACGCCGCGGTCAAGGCCCCGAAGAACCTCAACCCCCATTTCATATTCGTGGTGGTCTGGGTGGCGATCTCGATCTACATGGCCTCCTCGGCCGCCAGGTTCGTGTTCAACGCCTCCCCGGCCTTCGCCGTCTCCGCGGGCTGGGTGCTCGGGCTCATAATCGACCGATTGCGGTTCGACGAGATGATCAAGGGCCTGGGCACGGACCACGGCGGGCTATGGAGGACCATCAAGGCCTCGGTCAAGGTAAGGCACGTGCTCGGCATCCTCTTCATCGTGCTGATGGTGCTGCTGCCCAACGTGTGGTTCGCCCTGGACGCAGGGATCCCCTCGACCCTGAAGACCGACTATGACGCGCAGATCTACAAGGTCATGCCGGACCTCCTGAGGCCGGACGACTACGACCTGGAGAACGGCACCTACTGGTATTTAGGGGCGTTCAGCTACGGGCTCACCCTCCCGAACGAGTACTGGCCGGCCGCGTGGAGATGGTTCTCCGCCCAGGACGCCGAAGCGGCCGTCGCCCTCGACCGTCCCGCGTTCGTCTCCTGGTGGGACTACGGCTTCGAGGCCATCCAGGAGGGCGCCCATCCGGCGGTCGCCGACAACTTCCAGAACGGCTACAACTTCGCCGGGACGTTCCTCATGACCCAGACCGAGGAGGGGGCCATCGCCCTGCTCATAGTGCGCTGCGTGGAGAACGACATAGGCGGCAACACCGCCGCTGGCGCCCAGGTGCTGGCCGCGATGGCCGCCCACGGGGTGGACACGGTCCGGCTCAAGGACATCCTGACCCATCCGGCGAACTACGTGGATGAGGTGAGGGGCAACCCCGAGGTGTACGGGGAGCTGGACGACGCCCTCAGTGCCGCCAACGCCAAGTACGTGGCGGCCCGGGAGGTACTCTCTCGTCTGGACAAGGACCAGCTGATCTCCATCTACAACGAGGTCCGGCAGATCACGGGGAACGACATCGGCTACGTCGCGGTGGACAGCCGCCTCTTCCCCTTCACCGCCACCTCCTACAACATCTTCTATGCGCCGGCCAAGCTGTCGGACCAGCGGGTGGATGGCAACAACATCCCGTATGACTATTACAACATCTACGCGGTCGACTACTACGGGAACGAGATCCCGCTGGACGAGGTCACCTCTGACGACTATATCGTCAGCTACTCCATCGAGTACACCGACCTGTTCTACGACACCATGCTCTACCGGGCCTTCATGGGCTACGGCCCCAACGACGTGGGGGAGAGCGAGCAGGGGCTGCCCGGCATCTCCGGCAGCCTGCAGAGCGTCCCGTCCATGCAGGGCTGGAACATGAGCAACTTCCGCCTGGTGTACCGCACCGCCTACTACAACCCCTACCCCAGCAGCGATGTGGCCAACCACTCCGATGCCTGGAGGGCGGTCTCCTACATGGAGGCGGTGGAGATGTACAATAAGATAAGCGCAGGCGAGCTGATCGGCACAGTGGACCTGTCCTCCTCGGGGCTGTACTCCGGGGTCACCTTCCTGCAGTACTACGACGGGGCCATCGTCGAGGGCACCGCGGTCACGGACGCCGGAAGGCCGATGGCAGGGATCTGGGTCACCGTCCTGGACGAGTACGGGATCCCCCATCAGGTGGTGCGCACCGACGCCGACGGAGGCTACAGCGTGCTGGCGCCGTTCGGGGACGTCACCATCGTCTACTCCTACGGCGACCTGGACCCCCGCCTGCTCTACGGGACCGAGCTGCACACCGAGTCCCTGCACATCACCTATGACCAGGCCATGCGCGTGCCGGCGGACGTGGACAAGGATGACCAGCTCGACTACCTCATCGACCTGGACGTCATGATCGAGGCCGGCTCCCTGGCCGGATCGGTCTACCTGGACCTCGACGGGAACGGCAAGTACTCTGCGACCAGCGACGAGATGCTGGTCGGGGCCACAGTCATCTTCGAGAACGCGACCAACGGGTTCCGGGCCGAGACGACGTCCACAGCTACTGGGTACGAGCTGCCGGGCATTAGCCCCATGAACGGCACGATATGGGCCGAGTACGACGGCCACGCCTTCGGGGGGACCGGGGTGCAGGTCAAGGTGGGCACGCCCGTGGCCCTGGACCTCCATGTGGAGCCGGCCAAGGTCAGCGGGAACGCGACCCTGGAGGACGGCACCGCCGCCGACCAGGTCACGATATCCCTCCTGGACCGCTCCAACGGGGAGGTGCTCGAGGCCGTGACCGATGCGCTCGGCGCGTTCAGCTTCGAGGGGCTCCTCCCAGGGAACTATACCATCCAGACGCCGGACGGCACCGTCGCCGTAAACGCCGACATCACCCTCGAGGAGGGCGACGCCCTCTCCCTGGACCTGGTGCTCTACGGCTCGATGCGCCTGAGCGGGCTGGTAAGCTATGACGGCCAGGCGGTGGCAAACGCCCTGGTCGGGCTGTCCGGCGAACTGGGCGATGTCTGGGTATCAAGCGATTCCCGCGGGCGCTATTCCGCGGTGATGCCCAAGGGCGACGTGTCCCTGTACGCCACGGCCACCGTCGGGGGCGTGGAGGTCGTGCGCCTGTTGAAGGTCACCGCCACCGAGAGCGCGG
>ERZ795051.3322-NODE-3322-length-16483-cov-4.929632_pt1 | contig 16483 bp, 9 predicted proteins | sample MGYA00375135_ERZ795051 | MGnify/ENA primary metagenome ERZ795051 (study PRJEB30180, sample SAMN05720222) | activated sludge metagenome | isolation source: Anaerobic digester | place: Japan | collected 2015-05-26 ... | reverse complement strand
GCCTCCGCCGGAAGGAGTGCCGCCGGCGTTGTTGACCAGGATGTCCAGATGGCCCTTCCAGGCCGCCGCCTTGCCCACGGTTTCAGCCACCGCCTCGGGCCGCGTGACATCCAGCGCCAGCGCCAGGGTTTCGCGGTGGTGGCGGACCGCCAGCTTTTCGGCGGCTTCCCGCGCCCGGTCCAGCTCGCGCGCGGTGACCACCACCCGGCAACCCGCCTCGGCCAGCACGTCCCCGGCGTGAAAGCCGAAATCGCGCGCGCCGCCGGTCACCAGCGCCACCTTCCCCGTCAAATCGAACATTTCCTTGATTGTCATAATATACTTTGGAACGAATTCTCCGCATTCCACCGCCGTCACCGCTGAAAAACACGCCGCGACCGGGGCCCTCCATCCCGGCCCGGAGAGTCTGCGCCATGTCTGCCGCTTAGACAAGTCGCTCCCGGCACAATTTCCTTTCGCCCCCGCCGCGCCGGGTTTACGATTTCATTATGACGTTGCGGCCGAGTCGCATTTTGCGGGAACTTCGCGCGGGCAAGACCCCCACCTGTTTCAAGTTGAACCTGGCGGACCCGCGGGTGATCGAATTGTGCGGACTGGCCGGCGCCTCGGCGGTTTGGATTTGCCTCGAGCACGTCTGCAACGACTGGTTCAACCTCGAAAACCAGGTCCGCGCCGCCAAGCTGTATGATGTGGACACCATCGTCCGCGTCGAGAAGGGGAGCTACAGCGACTACATCAAACCGTTTGAATCCGACGCCACGGCCATCATGGTCCCCCACGTCACCACCGCCAACGAAGCCAGGCATATCGTCCAAATGACCCGCTTCCATCCCCTCGGCCGGCGTGCCGCCGACGGCGGCAACGCCGACGGGCGCTACTGCCAGGTCCCGCTCCGGGATTACATGGCCCACAGCAACTCGGAACGGCTGTTGATTCTTCAGATCGAGTCCCCCGAGGCACTGGCCGAGGTGGAAGCCATCGCCGCGGTTCCCGGCTACGAAATGCTCCTGTTTGGACCCGGGGATTTTGCCCACCTCATTGGCAAGCCCGGACAGTTGGACGCCCCGGAAGTGTTGGCGGCGCGTCGGCGCGTCGGCGCCGCGGCGCGCCAACACGGCAAGTTTGCCATGATTCCGGGCATGCTGGCCCCCCGCGCCACCCTCGAGGCCGAGGGCTACCAGGTGTTCACCCTCGGCGCCGACGTGCTCGGTCTGGGCGATTACTTCAAGACGAAGCTCGAAGCGTTTGAAACGCAAGGGCACTACGGGGACGTCAAGACGTAAGGCGAGGCCAGAATGTAAAACCGCTGCGGGTCGGCCGGGGCCGGGTCGGTGAAAACATCGAAGCCGCCTGTGAACGTGTTGGTAAAGAGCGGAATCCAACTGCTCAGGGGAAGTGACAGGTCGGTGCTGTAAAGAATCTTGTAGGTCTGCCCGTAGGGACCCGTGATATTCAAGGTGTAATTACCGATGCCATCAGCCACGACGCTGGACAGGATCGGCAGTCCCACCACTGTCAGTTTCGCCGCCCGGCTGGTGACGCTGCAACCGCCCGCGGTGGTGGTCACAACCACGGTGTAATCCCCGCTCATGGCGTCGTTTTGATTCACATTGGAAATCGTCAGGGTCGGCGTGTTGGCGCCCGCAATGACCGATCCCCAGCCCGAGTCTCCGTCCGAGAGGTTGAACCCGCCGCGCTGCCATTGATACAACACGGTCGGCGTGCCATCGGCGGTGACACTGAAAGTGGCGACGGTTCCCTCAAGATTGGTCCGGCTGGCGGGCTGCGCAGTAATGAAGGGGTCCAAAACCGTGAGATTGGCAACCCCGCTGGTGACCACGCCGGAAATCGGAACGTTGCTCACCACCACCTGGTAGCTGCCCGCCTCCCCTCCTGCGCAACTGACGTTGGCAAAACTGATTGAAGTCGAGGTCGCCCCGGACAACGGCTGCCCATTCTTATACCACTGATACGAAAGCGCATCCGCTCCGTTGGTCACCACGCTGAACGTAACAGTCGCCCCATAATTGACGGTCCGGTGCCCCGGAAATCCAATGGCCGCAATCCACTTTGGCACGGTCATCAGAAACGCCCGGGAAACGCTGCCCTCGGTTCCGACGCCCGTGATCACCGGGTCGCCCACTTCATTGGTCCCCACGCTGTACGCACGCCCCAGGCGGGTAAAAATGTCTGGCACGCCGTTGGCCACTGCCAGGTCCGTCAGGTCAACGATGGTCCACAGCGCCGGATCGGCACTGCCGGTGTCCCACAACACCGCTTTTTCCTGTCCCCGGTAATTCATGCCCACGGCATAACGCCCGTCGGCGGTGCAGCCGTAGGGAATGGCACGGGAGGTGGACCCGCCGGTATCCGAGAACTCGGGCAGCGGGTTGACACTCTGGAGGGAGTTCATGGCACTGGTGACCACGGCTTTGTACCCATACATAGCCACGCCCCCCACAGTCATCGGTGAATGGCCAAAGATTGCGTTACCGTCCAGGCTGATGCAAAACGCCTGGCCGTCCGTCGTGCCATTGAGGCCGTTGAAAAACCACGCCGTGCCGGAGCTGTTGGGGTAGTCCATCACATAGTTCTTTCGCGGATTCCCCGTCACCTGCCGGTAACCCACAATCCGTCCGCTGGCCGCCACCCCCCACACCTCCCCCCGGTCGCTGGCGAGCCCTTTGCCGATGATTTGGACCTGCGCGGCAATGGACGCGTCCCAGTAATTCGAACCTCTGCAGGTGTAAAGGTTGTTGCGCGCCGAATCCCGGAAGATCGTGTAATACACGTCCCCGCTCACAGAGCCGACGAGGGAATTGGCCGGCGGCGGGGGGTAGTCGGTCCAGGCATACGTGTTCACATCCCGGCGTTTGGCGCCCCAGGTCAGTCCTCCATCCGCTGTCATGTACTGGCCGTGCCAGCCGCTGTTGGCGCCATCCAGTACAATTTGCAGCACCGGCGGGGTCTGGTTGGTGTCCGTGCGGTAGCCAATGCCGGTGATGATCGAAGCATAACCGCCTGCCAGCGGCACGGCCAGATAGTCGTTGGCCACGTCATAGAAGAAGCCATTCGCCGTGCCGGACAAACCGCCAACATATTTGCCGTCCGGGGTGATCGCCCGGCCTTCGTTGGAGGGATCGGAACCCACTGGCGGGATGTTGGTCAGACTGAGCCCGCCCCAGGCTGCCGAAACACTCCAAATCAGCGTCGTGAACACGGTCAGGGGGAAAAGATGGAGGGTCTTGCAATTCGGGTTCATAGCCAAGCACTTCATTTCGGTTGCCACAACCGCTGCCGCGGCCACATCGCGCCGCAGCCAGCAGTTCAGTGATTACAGTCGAACTATGCCACGGCCCGCGGCGGAATCAATCGAATTGCATTGACTTTTACTTGTCTATCTAATGGACAAGACGGCAGCCCAGCCCCGCACGGCGAGCCGCCACCCGCTTCGTCAGGGCGACTGCAAACGAAAGAATTTCTCGCGAGCCAGCGGCGGCGCCTCGAGCCAGCGGTTGGTCACCCCGCTGAGGCGCGTCCAGTTCGGCTGAGCAAGGTTGCTGGACCAGTAAAGGGCGTAGCCCGTGAATTCCGCAGGCCAGCAAATCAAGGCGCCGCCGTCCGCCGTCACCCGCAGCGGCACCGCGGGGGGCTCGGGGGCGGCGACCATGGCCAGCGTCAGACTCGTGGCCGCGTAAAGGGGTTCCAACCGCCGGCCTTGACCCAAAAGCACGCAATGGTCGAAGCAGCAGAATTCCCCCCGGCGGGAGGCAAAGTTCAACACCGGGAAGAGGGTTCCGGGATCCGGGAGGTAACCCTCCTGCCAGCGAATGGCAACGGTGCCGCCAAGCTTCGCCAGCCCCGTGATGTTCAAGCGGCTTTGATTGGTCCCGGGCAGATCGCCAGCCAGTTCCAGCTCCAGCATGCCGCCGAGCGACTGGGCGAAACTCCCCGAGATGGTTAGCACCCCGTTGGAGCTCGAGGGCCGGACACAGGCGGCGTTGGTGACCTCAGCCTCGACCGTGCCCCACCCCGTCAGCCGGCCGCCCGCCACATGAAGGGGTCGCGGCGGACTCTGCGTCATTTTGATCGTGCCACCCGCCAGGGAAAGCGACCCGGCCGCCTGCATGAAATCTCTTTCAAACCCCAGGGTGCCGGCTCCGACTTCCACGCTCCCGTAGTTGACAAAGGGCACATCGCAGACTGTGGCTCCAGCGGTGGTCAGACGGAAAATGCCCAGGTTGACGATTTGTTCCCCGTTATTCAGCGCAGCAATCCTGGAGTTGGCCTGCGCTTCAAACAGCCCTTGGTTCCATAAGGTTCCCCCCAGAAACAGCCAGCCCAGCGGTTGCCACGAAATGGTGCCCGCGTTGCTCAAATGGCCGAAAAGGACTTTGTTGAAGTTGCCTGAGCTCTTGATCAGCAACCGTCCGGTGGGAGCGATCATCAAGACCGCATTGGTTCCGATGGTGCCGCCCGCCCAGGTAAACAGACCGCTCAAACTCCCGTTGCCCGTTAACAGGGCGTCAAGGTCACCCAGCATGCCCAAGTTCGCGCTGGTAATGCCGCCGCTCAGGGTGTGCGTCCCGGCGTAGAGCCAGGTCGCGCCCGCCCCGCTGAAAATGCTCCCGGCGTTGAGCCGCGACCCGCCGCCCAGCAGCAAGGCGCCCGTTTGGGTGTCCACCGTGCCGCTGATGACCAGGGGAACCTGGCATTCCAGATTGCCCGCGCCTCCGGATTTGCGAAAGACGCCTTCATTGATGAACACCGCGTTGCTCCCATATCTGACGATGGGCGCCGTCCACTGGGCATCGAAGACGCCGCCTTTGAGATTGTGCAGCACACCGCCGATGAACAGCCAGCCGGAGTTGGTCCACACGATATTGCCGCCGTTGGTAATCGCGCCATGCAGAACCCGCGAATAGTTGGCGCCGGGGCCGATCTGGATGCGTCCGCCAGCGGAGACCGTCATGCTGATGTTTGTATCAATCGTCCCGCCGTCCCATAACAGCAGCCCGGCAAGGTTCACCCGGCCAGTTCCGCCGAGGGCCCCATTGGCGAGTTGGAGAATCCCGTGCGGTCCGACGCTGCTGTTGCCATGGACCTCCAGCACCTGCTCGGCGGTGTTCAACGTCTGAGTGCCGCTATCGCCTCCGACCTCCAGCCCGGCCACCCCCACCGGACCCAACAGCGAAACCGTGTAGGTGCCCGCGTTGGTTATCACGGCAACGTCGTGGGTGGAAGGCACCTGGTTCGGACTCCAATTCGCCGCCCCGCTCCACCAACCACCGCTGGTGTTGGTCCATTGGATGACTTCGGCTCGGGCCACCAGGATTCCCAGCAAGCTCACCAAGGCGAGAAGGGTTCCTGGACGGACGAGAATGCTGCCTTGCCGGGGCCACACGAGGCGCTGGGAACTCCAAAGGCGGACAAAAACTGCCACGCTCCACGAAAGGCAACGGCGGCAATGTCCAAACCAGTGGCGCGCCGGGATGGCGGCGGTCGAGCGTCGTCCCAGCGCCGGCATGTCCCGTTTCCGGCCGCTCCCGGCTGATTCATCATTCGGCGAGTATTCCGCACTGCGGGGGGAAACCCAAAAGGAGCACCTCCCGACCGGCGTCAGGCGTTGGGATTTCATAAAGCGTTGGTGCTGGTGAGTGAGGCAGTTATGATTCTGACCACGGAATGCCAGAATGTCAAGGTCACACTTTCCGTCGCAGGGGGAGAGGAACCTTGCGGATCCTGCGGAGTTTCCCCTCCGGATGGAGGTCGAACTCGGACAGCCCCCGCGAGGCAAACCCATCGCACACACGGCGCTTTCACCCACAGCGCGGCGCACGGCTGCGAGCGTGCAGTCTGATTCTTTAGAGTCTGGAGCGGCCTGCTTCTGAGTTCACCTCAGGGTTTGTGCAGCCGATAAAACTTGGTCGGCAGGGTGGCGGGCACCGTGACCGGGTTGGTCGCGCCGCTGGGGGAGTCGGCCCACGAGGCGGGCGCCAAACTCAAGGTCTCCTGCAGCACAAAACCCGGCGTGGCGGGGCTCCACGAAATGGTCGCCTGGCCCGGGCCGGAGGCCACAATGCTCAGCGTGGGCGCTCCGGGTGTCTGCACCACCGCGGCAAAAGCCCAGAACCCGCCGGTGAGCGTGAAGTTGCCCCCGCTCATCACCCCGGCATCGGACTGTCCAATCGTGCCGCTGACCGTGTAAACGCCCCCGGTGCTCGTGCCGCCGCCACCGTCAACCGTGAACCAGTTGATCGCGTATTGGGCGAGGGCGGCGGATGCGGCCACCAGGAGGCTCATCATGCAAATGCAGCTTGCTCGTTTCATGGATTGCCTTTCTTCTCCGCTTGTTTTTCGTTCCGTTTGTCGTCGTTTTCTTCGCCTTCGTCCTGCAGTTGTTTCTGCCGTTTCAGCTCGGCTTTCATGGCGTCGGCCTTCTCCTGCGCCCGCCGTTTCAACCCGGGCTGGTCCGCGCCGGCAGCGGCTTTTTCGAACCAGGCGCTCGCCTCGTCAAAGCGCTGGAGGTCGCGGTACCGTTGCGCCAGCTCAAACCGGAGGGCGTCCCTTTCACGACCGGTCGCATGTTGTTCGGCCTCCAGCAGATGAGTGATGACACTCAGGACGTCCCGCTGCCGGTCGGCGAACTGGGCTCTCACGACCGCCTCCCGCACGCGGGGATTTTTGGACTCCTCGAGGTTGGCGGGCAGGTCGTAGGGCAACTTCGCCTCCCGAACAGTGGCGCTGCCCTTGCGCGGCACAACATCCGTGGCCGTGGTGATGGCGCTGGAAGGGTTGTCGTGCGTGCCCTGGTCCAGCACCAGGACTCGGCTGTTGAGCACCCCCGCGTTGATGGCGTTCTGAATGGTCGTGTAGGGTTGCGGAAACGTGCCGTTTTGCGTGCCCGCATAGCCGCCGTCCACGTAAACGGGGCGCTTGGTCAACAACCACGTCTGGTCGCTGGAAGCCTGCGTGCTGGCGCGATCCAACTGGCAGGAAGACATCATCCAGCGGTGGTCGCCATTGTGATAAGACATCAGGTTGGACCAGACCATGTTGACCTGATACTGCTGCGTCGAGTTGAGCAGGGCGTACACCATGCCGTAGGCGTTGGTGGCGATCTGATCGCGCGTCCAGTCCTCGTCGTCGGGCAAGGTGTCCGCGCAGCCATCATTCCCACCGCTTTGGTGCGTGTGGTAGAGGTTCAGGCTGTGCCCGAGCTCGTGCATGACGGTCGTGTCATAAATGGACTGGCAGACGATGATGATGTCGTTGTCCGGCGGAAACTGCGACCGCGCACTACAGCCGGTATTCGCCGTGATATAAACGTTGACCGCATTGTTGCGCCAGGCGTAGCCGGCGGGATTGGCAATCGCGGCGGCACGGATGGCATCCCGGTCATCCGTCGTGGCGTTGTACCACTCCGAATGGCCGGCTACGTCCACGATCTCGACATTGTGCACACGCAGTTCGCTGGTCCAGGCGGCAAGGATTTGGTTGCCGCGCACCACTTGGGCCTCGATTTCCGCGTCGGTGTTCAGTTCGCCCGTTGCCGGGCGGTTGCCCAGGTTGTTGAGAAAGAACTTGAACGAGACTCTCACGGGCACGCCGAACGGCGCTGACGCGGCGAAGAGCGGCGCGCCGGCCGGCAGCGTCAACAAGCCCAGCAACGCGAGGCGGGCCGCCCAAAGGCGCCCGCAACCGGCAGGTGATGATGGCGTTTTCATTGGAAACCTTTCCATGGCAGAGATGACATCGCCGCCGGATCACTGGAGCGAAACCAGCACCAACACCAACCCCTGACCGCGGTCGAGCGCCGTCATGGCTTTGCCAATAATGGCCCCCTGCGCCTGGCCAGGGTCTGTCACTTTCATCGCGTGACCGGGCAGACCGGACGTGGTCAGCAAATCGCCGGGTTGAATGGCTCCGTTGGCGGTATCCGCCAGGCAATAGACGCGCCCCGTCAACGCAACCGGATGCTTTCCATCGGCTTTGGTGCCCGACTGCCCCATCAACATCCCGGGGTTGACCCCGCCCGCGCCGCTGATCACACCCGCCACCGTGCGGTCGTAAGCCCTTGAACTGACGGTCAGTTCGCCGGGGTGACTGGGGTCTATGCAAACCACCATGCCCGGTCGCGGCGCGTTCTCCAGGGCCTGAATGTCAAAATGTTCGGACAAATCGCTGCCGCCGGTGATTTGCAGTTCCTGCGTGGTAATGCGGCCGTTGACACCCGTGGGGCCATCCCCGTCGAGCGTGATGGTCGTCACGCCATTGATGTTCTTCAACCGGATGGCGGCGCCCCCGTCGCCGTCGTCACCGTCCAACTCGATCCGCTCATTCCCCAAGGCGTTCTTGATCGAAATCAATCCGCCATCATTCGCGTAGGCTTCCGCATACAGGTCCACCGCCACGGTGCCATTGGCCTGCCGCAGCGTCAGTTTGCCTCCCAAGGTCGAAGTGTAGGCGCTCAGCAACTCAATGGTCTCCGTGCCGTCGGTGTCGTACACGGAGATCTCACCCCCGCCAGAGGCAGTCTCGCCCGCCAAGGCAACCCGGGTCGAGCCGGCATTGTTCTTGATCTGAACCAGCCCCGCCCCGTTGCCATCGTCGGCTTGCAGGTTGATCGTGTAGCTGCCGTCGTTGGCGAGGGCCTGGATCTGGCCGCCACCACTCGCACCGTAACCATCCAGCCACAACCGCATCCCGTTGTTCGTGTTGTAGAGATACATCTGCGCTCCGCCGCCGACGTCCCCGTAGAGAATCGCCGCGGTCTTGCCTTCCCCTGTGTAAAGATTGATCTGACCACCGCCGCTGTTGCCAAGGCCATCCAACGAAAGCCGGACATTGCCCGTGTCGTTGTAAAAATTCATCAGCCCGCCCCCGCCGCTGTCACCATAAATCCGCGCGCCGAGGCTCCCGTCACCGGCATAAGCGCTGATCTCCCCGCCGCTGGAACTGCCGACGATGTACGCCCGATTGGACCCGTTGGTCGTGTAGAGGTAAAGTCCGCCGTAGGTGGTGCCGTTGAGCAGGGCAACCCGGACAGTCCCATCGCTGCCGATCGTGCGGATGCTGCCGTCGCCGCCGTCCAGCGTAATGGCCGGCACACCGGTCGCCGCCCGGTAAACATCCAATTTGCCGGCGGTCGAAGAGTCGCCCAACGCCAGCAGATCAGCCAGTTGCGCCGAACCAACGGTGTTGTTTGCCAGATCGGCGCCCGTTATGGTGCCGTCGAGAATTTTCGCCGACGTGACCGCGTTGGCCCCCAAATCGGCGGTGGCAATCGTGCCGTCCAGTATCTTGGCGGAAGTCACCGAACCATCCGCCAGCGGCGCCGTGCCGGCATAGAGGGCATAGGGTGAAGGCGTCAGGGGCTGACGCGGACCCAGGGTGGTGAAGCCTCCGCCCCCATTGGTCCGCACCCCAATCTCCAGCCAGCGCGCGTTTCCGGTAAACACCCCGGCCCCGAAATCCAGCACCACGGTGAACAAACCATTGGTCACAGTCACCGGCGTATGAGTAATGGGGCCTCCCACCAGCGCCCCCCCGGCCACCGCGTCGTAAACCGAAAACTGCAGGTCATAAACCCCTTGGGCGGGCGACCCGCCATCCTGCAAACTGCCTTGGTAGGTGAAGGCTGTGCCCAGGGGCGCGGCCTGACTCAGACTGCCGGCCATCGCCAGCAACGCGAAACAACTGATGCATGTTTTTATCTTCATAGCTTGGAGTTTGGTTTGAGGGTGGGGGGAGAAAGCCAAAGGGCATGCTGAACGTGGACGTCCGGCCAAACCCATGCTTCGGGATTATCGCTCGCAGGCGGGGGGCCAGGTCCACAGGATGCCGCCGGCGGGCGGCAGGGGAGACTGAGAGACGCGTAAATTTCTCCCTCGGAATCTTTCCCCCAGGATCCCGTCCGGCGCCGAATGGCGGGCACGCCTTCACCGAATGAGTTGGTTAACTCGGAATTAAGGCTGAACTTATGATTAACATTTCTCACCTGCGTGAGGAAAGCAAGCGGAAAAACCAGGGCAGTGGAACGCTGAACAAGGAAAGGGGACCGTGCTGCCAATCCCGACCGAAAGGCCGCTGCCAAACAGCGGCCACTCACACCGTCACTAAACATCACGCCGCCTCACTCGCCATGGCTGGGGGGGGGCGCACCCCACGCCGCAAGGGCTGGGAACCCTTCACGGCGCGATGAGTGCCGGCATCCTCTTTACGCGACGCTCACGCACCGGGGAGAGGCCGGCCTTCGAGTGGTTCCCATTAGCCACAGCTTGGTTTGGGTTGAGGGGCGCGGCCGCGCCCCTTCGAACTCGAGGGCGCGGACCGGCGGACGCGGCTTGAGCTTGAGCGGCGATGCTCACAAGCAATCCAGCGGACTTTTGACCCCCCCGGCCCCCAACTCAGCCCGTGAGCGCATCCCCTGGAACTTGATAAAGCGCCGAATCCAATCGCGATGGCACGTCCCCGTCCGGATCGAGTACTGACGCAACCGCATGACCTCCCGCATCTGGTCCAGGAGTTTGAGCTTGGGATTGGGGACAAAGAGTTCCCGGCTTACCGGCACCTGCCCCGCGGCCCGGCCAATTCAGGCTTTCGCGCTTGACCTTTTGCCCCAACTTTCACAAGGTATTCACATGATCGGCCGCCCGATACCAATTCCGTGTTCGTCGGCTTATCTGCATAGGCCGAATCCATTCAACCATAGTTAGGCGACATAGAGCGCAGTCCCCACACTCACCATCAACCACGAACACGAAAGGACAAGAGATGGCACACAGCGTTACGTTCACTCTCCCGGAGCGAGACCTCGGCAAGGCCGACGTGGAGTTTCGAGTCAAGTACGACGGTTCAGTTCTCGGCACATTGAAGGTTTCCAAAGGCACGGTGGTTTGGGTACCCAAGGACCATACCTACGGATACAAGATTGGCTGGAGAGATTTCGACACGTTGATGCGGCAGCACGCCACGAAAGAGTCGTGATGGACGATAACACACCGCCGAACAAGGTCACTGGAGCGAACCGCCGCCCCGCTGGACTGTCGAGCGGTTCAGGTAATTTGTTCGTCCCGCTTTGCGGGATTGCAACCGACCGGGCGTTTCCGGCGGCGGTCGCTGAGCTGGGTCGTTAGCCCGTGAACGTCGCGGGCGAATCGAACACGCACAGCAAAACAAACCGCCAGCATGAAAACAAAAATCGGAACAAGGAAAGGAATCGCAGTCGCAATCACGGCACTGGCGTTGGCCAGCGCGAGCTTCGCCCAACTCCAAGACCCGCCCAAACCAGGCACATATTACTCGGCCAAGGATTTCGAGTGGAGTCCGCCCTGGCCGTTCAACCCGCATCCCGAGCTTGATGCGGTAGAGATCGCGCCGGGCATTTTCGTCTTTGACGACACGGCCATTCCCGACACGCTGCAGCAAGCCGAGGCGCGCAAGCGTTGGCAGGAGGCCGCCGCACTCGCCAAGGCCATCGCCGCCGACCCCGTTCTTGCGGCAGCGGCCCGACAGGCAGCGGAGGAGGCCGCGCGTCTGGCAGAGGCCAAATGGCAAGAGAAGAAGGGCGCACTGGCGCCGCAGACGCGGGCACTGATCCCGGTTGGACAGGCTGCCAGTGAGCAGAAGCGGCAAGAAGGCGAAGGGGAATTTGCGGCCTTGCGCGAGCAGGCCGCACACTCGGCTGCCGAGCAGCCCACCAAGGAGCGCGCGTTGGACGAGTTGTCCAAGCGTCTTGGCGCGCCGCGCGAGATTCAGGAGCCGGATGGTCGGAAACTGATTCTGACCGACGAGATTGCCGGCTCGCCCGCCTACTTAAGCAGCCACAACACGGTGGCGGCGGCGGGCATCAGTGCGGATGAGTTGTGGCCGTTGGGCGCGTGGCCCTACTCGGACAGCAACACGGGCCGAAATCTCACCGGCACGAATGTCACGCTCGCCCTGTGGGAGGTGGACGGCGGGGTGCGCACGAACCACATTGAGTTTGGCACGCGGGTCCGGCAGCGGGACAACGCGGCGCTGGACACCACGGGCCACGCTACCCAAGTAGCCGGCACGATGGTAGCGGGTGGCGTCGGCAGCATCTTTGGACAGTTTTACGAAGCGCGCGGCGTATCGTATCAAGCGCGCGTTTTTGCCTACAACGTTCAGGATTTCAAGAGCGAGCGTGAGTCGGCAGCGGCCGGGGATGCCACCAACGCGCCGGTCTTTCTGGGCAATCACTCCTGGGGACTGGCCAACGGTTGGCGGCAGCAGACCATCACCAACCAGTTTGGCGTGGTGGTCACGAACGCTTGGGTTTGGTGGGGGCCGGGGTCGGCAAGCTTTCCGGAAGACCCCAAGTTCGGACTCTACACACAAACCAACGACACCGACACGGGTTGCGTGCAGATTGACCAGTTTCATCAGGCCGAGGCTCTCCGGCACCTGATGGTGTATTCATGTGGCAACGACCGATTGGAGGGGCCAAACAATTCGCCGGGGACATATCATCGCCTGTCGGGCGGCGTGTTTGTCGCCGACACGACCACGCGGGACTGGCAGGACGGCGACCAGGGCGGTTACGATTCCCTCTCCGCTCCCGCCACCGCCAAGAACGTGCTGACGGTAGGGGCGTGCGAGGATGTCTATTGGGTCAGCAACAACTTTGTCATCTTTGGTTTCGGCCCCGGAGCAAACGCCGTCCCAGCCGCATTCAGCGGTGCCGGCCCAACTGACGACGGGCGGCTGAAGCCCGACTTGGTAGCGGTCGGCACACCGAATCTTGCCTTGCGCAACGCACTGGGACAGGTCAGCGGCACGAACATCTTGGGACTGATTTCTCCCACGGCGACGGCCACCAACTTCTACACGGGAACGGCCCGTGGCACGAGCTTCGCCGCGCCCGGGGTTGCAGGTGGGCTGGGATTGGTGTTGCAGCGGCGGGCGCAGTTGTATCCCGGGCTGACCAACGCGGCGGATGCCTGGCTGAATTCCACACTCAAGGCCGTGGCGATTGACACCGTGGATGACGTGGGCACCGAAGGGCCGGACTACTGCATGGGACACGGGATTTTCAACGCCCGGCGTGCCGTGGAACGTGTGGAGCAGGACTTCGCTTGGGGGCGCGGCTCGCTCATCAAGGAGTTCACGCTGTCGCCGACGCAATCCGTGTCGTGGGTGGTCACCGCCAGCGGCACGGAGCCGCTGTCCGTGACGACGGTATGGAGTGACCCGCCGGGGCCGGCGATCACCAACATTACGGCGGCGGACCTGCCCAATCCAATGCTGGTCAACAACCTTGACGTAGTCGTGGAACGGCTCTCGGATAGCACGCTGTTCCGCCCGTGGATACTGAATCCCGATTTGGCGAACAAGACCGCTGCCGCGCGTTCCGCTGCGGCGACGCGCGGCGTGGACAATCGCAACAACGTGGAGCGGATATCCATCGTCGCACCACAAGCCGGCGAGTATCGCGTCACCGTCACTCACTCCGGCGGCTTGGCGGGCAATCCCGCGCCCAGCACACAGAAGGTTTCGGTGGTTTTGGGGGGAGTGACTCCGCCCTCGCCGGTCATCACCGCGTTGGAGAAGTCGCCCAGCACGAATGAGTTCTTGCTAACTTTTGTGGCCGACCCCGGCGCTTACTTCACAATACTGACGTCCACAAATGTAGCCACACCCTTGAGCAGTTGGACCACCGTCGGCTCGGTGCTGGCTGAGGGCGTCACCAACACCGTGCAACTGGCCAGCAGTGCTGAATATCGCTTCTGGGCGTTGCGGCGCGGACCATGAGCACCAGATGCCTCAATTGGATGCTGCTGGCAGTCGGGCTTCTCGGCCCGGCTGCCTCACCGTCACCGGCGCAAGGCACGCTTGTCACCGTCTTGCCCGAACCGATGGTAATACAAAGCGACCTCAACACGCTGCTTTGGCCTATTGACCTCAACGGTGACGGCTTGGAGGATTTCACGTTTGCCGCAAGCCCTGGGTCTGTTTCACTGCGCACCGAGCGAGCGAACCAGGTGGTTTACCGGCCTGACCCTCCGCCAAATCTGGGGGGGCTGGTTGCACGGTTGGAGGACGGATTTGAAATCGGGGCTTCGCTAGAGCCAACTTTGGGGTGGCGCTCAAGCGATTTGCTCGGAGGATATGTTTCACCGGGGGAATGGGCGTTTGCGGCCATTGCGATACATTTGAGCAGCGGCTCATCCAGTGAATGGCCGGGGAGTCCGGGTGCGCGGGGATTCATCGGCATCGGCTTTGAGTTGGACGACGGTTGGCATTACGGCTACTTCGACGTCATCATGGCGGCGGAAGCAGGAGGGATGCTGCTGGGCTGGGCCTACAATTCGCTTCCAAACACGCCGATTTTTGCCAGTCCGGTGCCCGAGCCTTCAACGTGGGCGCTGTTGGTCGGGGGAGGAGTCTTGATGGTATTGCTCAGAAAGAAACGACGTGAAAGGAGGGGCTAACAAGATCACTGGAGCGAACAGCCGCCCCGCTTCGCCGTTCGAGCGACGTGGACTTCGGCGGCGCGCTCTGGTGGTCGAGGGTCACGGGCGTCACCACGGCGGGGCGGCTGTCGCTCAGTTCTGTCGTTACTTGGCGGCGGGCGCTGGCCGCCTCGCTGCTTGGGAATGCCTCCTCGTTCTTCATCGCCGTGATCGGAAATCGCGCACCGTGGATTGTGCATGAGACCGGAGTTCTGGAATGACGCCGAACAAACCGGCTCCACCGAACGCCGGGATCGCACCTCGGTTAGCCCTAATGCCTTTCGGAAAGTTCGCGGGTTGGCGTTCGCCTCCGGGGCAATCCCAGGTTTGGAGTCCCGGCTTCAGCCGGTCGGGTTCACCCTCTTCTTTGTGTCAGCCAACGTGAGACGGCTCCAAATGAAGCGGCGGCTTTCGGCAGAAAGCCGCATCCTTCGGCAACCCGGCAGGGTTGCCAGACAGTAGCCGGAGGTCGCGCGGGCCAGGGGGCGCGACCTCCGGGAAACCGTGCGCAAGGACAAAGCACCCCGCCAGGGGTGCCAGAACCGGCACGACGAACCCCAGCGCTCTTGGTTTCGTCAGAACTCTGGCACCCCGGCCGGGGTGCGCCGGCGATCCCGCCCGCGATCCGGTGGTCGTTCCCCCCCCGCCCCGGAACAACCACCGGCCACTTTCTGCCAATCCTCCGGATTGGCAAGCCGCCAGCTTGGAATTTCCGAAAGGCATTACGGTTAGCCCGCATATTTCATACCCGACGCCAGGACCTGGAAGAGCATCTCATTAACACCCACCTCCAGGTGGGTGGTCATGGCGCGCGATCACGTTCCAAGCCCCGTTTATCGTTCCTTCTTTTCCGATGCCGGATAAGCCGACTTCAGACGCTCCCGCTCGGCGGTCGTAATCGGCAACACCGAACCGTGGCGAAACGGATAGGGGAAATGGAAATCCCTGGCCGGCGTGAATTGGCCCGTGCGGAGATCCTGGGTGAGGAACGGCATGTAGCCAAAGGCCCCGGGGCCGATGCGGTCGCTCACATTGTCCAATAGCAGACACCACTCGGGCGGTTGGGCGTTCACCGCCGGCTTGAGCTGAAAACAAATCGGTCCTTCGAAGTTCTTTCCCCGTCCCGCGATGAACTGCGGCATCTCCTGCCACGGTCCCGCGAGCTTCTGGCTGCTCGCCATGCTGACCGACTTGGTTTTGTCGTCCTTGACGAAACGATAATAGGCGTCCCCGGCGCGCACGATATGAATGTCAATGACATGATTCGACTTTTCGAGATACAGGAACGGCTCGCCAAACGACCGAAAATCCTTCGTGCGGGCCGCCCAGATCCGCTGCTTGGAAAAGTTGTCGCGCCCGGTCGTCGAAGCCCAATACACCAGATAATTCCCCTCCTCCTCATCGTAAATCGCCTCCGGCGCCCAGGCGCAACCCGCGTCACGGGGAGCCACCAGCGCCAGGCGCGGTTCCGTCCAATGCACCAGATCGCTCGATTCCCAGACGACGATGGACCGGCTGCCCGCCTGGGCATTCCGTTTCCAATCGCGATTCCGATGCACGCACAGATCGGTGGCGATCAGCCAGACCTTCTGCCCGTCGCGGGACCGCAACAGAAACGAATCGCGCACGCCTTTTTCACCCACAGTGCTCACCAACACCGGATTGTCTCCATTCAACGACTCCCATTGCCGGCCGTCCTCACTGATGCCCATGTAAATCTGCTCGGACATCGCGGTGGTCTCGTCCCGGAACGTCGTGAACAGAAATCCCCCCTCGGCGGCCAACGCGCCGATGAGCGGCAAGATCAGAAATGGTGGAACCAGTAGTTTCTTCATTGTTTGTAGCTGTCCCCGCCCGCCGCCCGGCATTTGGGTGAGCGACCGCGGCGGGTCGCCCCAATCATCGGGCGGCGGACGCCTGGCATGGTCGAATCGGCGCGCATCAACGCTCTTTGTTGCGCTTGACCGCACCGCAGGGTGCGAACCAACAACCCTCGTCAGAAGATG
>ERZ795051.3320-NODE-3320-length-16489-cov-4.916575_pt1 | contig 16489 bp, 8 predicted proteins | sample MGYA00375135_ERZ795051 | MGnify/ENA primary metagenome ERZ795051 (study PRJEB30180, sample SAMN05720222) | activated sludge metagenome | isolation source: Anaerobic digester | place: Japan | collected 2015-05-26 ... | reverse complement strand
TGATGTTAAAGTAGATGACGATGAAATAAAGAATTATTTTTATAAAGAACGATTCAAAGAATTAATGCAAGTATGGTGAGACGTTTATCTTTAAATAGTTAAAGAACATAACAGAAGTGATAATATGACAAAAGTAGTAATAACGGGGATTGATGGATTTATAGCATCGCATTTAGCTGAAAGAATTTTGAAAAACAACAAAAACGTGGAAATCGTAGGAACTATACGAAGATTAGCAGATAGAAAAAACATCCAGCACTTTATGGATGAAATGACACTAGTAGATATGGAACTTACCGATGCTCATTCAGTAGAAAAAGTTATAAGAGACGAACAACCAGATAAAGTATTTCATCTGGCTGCTCAATCGTTTGTCCCAACATCATGGACTTCTCCATCAGGAACGATTAATACTAATACAATCGGAACTTTAAATGTTTTAGAGTCTGTCAGAAAACATTCTAATGGAGCGTTTGTTCAAATTGCTGGAACTTCCGAAGAATATGGCATGGTTTATCCTCATGAATGTCCTATAAAAGAAGAAAATGTATTAAGACCACTCTCACCATATGGAGTTTCTAAAGTAGCAGCTGATATGTTTGGATATCAGTATGCCAAAAGTTATGGAATGAATGTTTTAAGAACCAGAACTTTTAACCAAACCGGCCCACGACGGGGAGAAATGTTTGTTGATGCTGATTTTGCTACGCAAATTGTTAAAGTAGAACGTGGTTTGGCTCATGGTGTATTACATGGTAATTTGGATGCGATAAGGGATTTTACAGATGTACGTGATACAGTTGATGCGTATTGGGAGCTTTCAAATATTAAATGGAATGGTGAAGTTATTAATGTTTGCTCTGGTAAAGGACATAGTATGAAAGAAGTACTAGAGACTTTGATTTCTTTCTCTGATAAACATATAAATACCGAAGTTGATAAAACCAGAATGCGGCCTTCTGATGTACCATTGTTAATTGGGGACAATACGAAACTAAAAATGTATATTGATTGGAAACAAAAATATAAATGGGTAGAGTCTTTGCATGATTTGCTGGAGTATGTAAGGAAAAAGTATTAATAATACTTGGATATATATAACATTATGAACGAAAGTCAAGAAGAATCGTACTGGGATATTAGAATAATTAATGCTTCTGTTAAAACAGAAGCTGATGAATCTCAGACAATAGAAATTTATGGAAAGACCAAAGAAGGAGTTTCCGTAACAATTAGAGATCCAATTATTAATATTTCTCAGCATCCTTATTGTTATATAATGTCCAATTCCAAAGAATTGAAAGATTATTTAAAAAGCAGGAGAGATATAATTAAAGTGGAATCCGCCCGTCTTTTTTATAAAGGAAAAGAACAAGAATGCATTAAACTTTATTCTAAAACGGCCAAAAGTATTAAATATCTTAGAGAAGATAAAAATATTAAAGACCCATTTATAGCAGCAGATATACCTTTTCATCTTAGATATATTTATGATAATGATCTGGATTCATGTGTAAGAGTTTATGGAACTAAAATACAAAACAAAGCATATTCTACTGATATTGTTGTTCAAAAAGAGAAATATAAAAAAATACAGCCATTTAATCCAGATTTAAAAGTTTTATCATTCGATATTGAAAACAGTGTTAAAGATATTTTTGATGAAGAAGTAACAATGGAAGAAAACGAAGAAGTAGATGATAGTTTTTATAATAAGAATATTCTAACTATTTGCTGTGTAGTTCAAAAAGACGGAAAAATAGTAAACACAGGAAGATTTAGCGGTTCAGAAAAAGATATATTAAATAATTTTTCCGAATTTATTATTGATAATGATCCAGATGTAATTTCTGGATATAACATTGAAGGATACGACTTGCGAGTTATAAATAGAAGATCTCAGGAACTTAATGTAGAATTGAAATGGGGAAGAGATCATTCTGTTTTGTTTGGATTTAAAGATCCAAAATATAATAAAATTAATTGGTCAGTTGCTGGTCGAATGATTGTGGATGCTTGGTGGGCTGTTAAGATAGATTTAAAGCCAAAGCAAGAATCTTTAAATGCAGTTGCGATGTCATTTTTAGGAGGAGAACAAAAATTGAATGTAGATCCTCGCAAAATGGATGAAGAATGGAAAAAGAATCCAGAGTACGTTATGGAATATTGTACTAAAGATGCAGAATTATCATTAAAAATTTTAAACAAATTAGAAAGATTAAGAAAAATGATGGATTTAGCCACAGTATCAAAAATGCCGATAAACGAGGTAAATAAAAATCGTTCTTCATTGTTAATTGATTCTATTTTAATACGGGAAGCAGATAAGAGAAAAGTCGCAGTTCCATTAGCTGGATCTTATAAAGAAGACGATGAACAAATTGAAGGAGCTTATGTTCATGAGCTTAATCAGGGGCTTTATCAATGGGTATGTGTGTTAGATTTTAAATCAATGTATCCATCTATTGTTATATCTAAAAATATTTGTTTTACTACAATAGATGACAATGGGACCATTATCAGTCCAAGTGGAGCAAAATTCTTATCCAAAGATAAGAAAGAGGGAATTTTACCTAGTATTTTAGTCAATTTAATGAAAGAGAGGGACGAAACAAAAAAGAAAATGAAAGAAGCCAAAACTCCAGAAGAAAAACAATATTATGACGGTCTTCAAAACGCAATTAAGATTTATATGAATTCTTTTTACGGAGTATTTGCATCATCTTTCTATAGATTTACAGATAGAAATATAGGAAGTTCTATAACCGGATTTGCTAGAGAGATTACAAAGGGAATTATTAAAGATATTGAATCTCAGGGGCATCAAGTACTTTATTCAGATACCGATTCAATATTTGTCAAATCCCCAGAAGATAATTTAGAAGGCGCTAAAAAATTTGGTATGAGCATGATAGAAAAGTATTCCAAAGAAGAAGGAATATTAGAGTTTGAAAAGATATTAAAATCTATGTTCTCTCATGGTAAGAAAAAAAGATATGTTGGGAAAATTGTATGGCCGAAGGAAGAAATGATTATCCGTGGTTACGAAATTCGACGAACAGATTCTTTTGATATGCTTTCAGAAACCATGCTACAAGTATTTGAGGAAATTTTAGAAGGAAGAATAGATGAAGCAATGAAAATGTGCAGGCAGACAGTGAAAGACGTGGCAAAAGGGCGGGTAGATATTAAGAAACTAGTTATTTCTAAAGGATGCAAAGCTTTTAATATGTATGTTTCACCGGAATCACAGGCGGCTGTTCAAGCGGCTAAAAAAATGATGGTATTGGGATATGAATTTATTCCAGGAATGAAAGTTTCGTGGATAGTAACCAATTCAAAAAGAACACCGTTGGAAGTTGAGCCATATATAGAAGGAAGGGAATTTTTATCTACTCCAGATTGGAAATATTATGCTGGAAGGATGGCACAGGCGTTGTCTAAAATAACAGAAGTATATGGAATATCAGAAAAAGAGTTGCTGCAGGGTTCTATTCAAGGAAGACTGTTCGAAGAAGAAAACAGTGATTATAAAATAAAAAAAGCACAAAAGAAATTAACTTTAACAGATATGATATAAGGTGAAATGATGGTTGATGATGAATTGTTGGAATTGGAGAATTTAGCAAAAAACACTCCTTCAAAATATTGTGAAATGACAATTATAGATGAAAATACAGGATTGAAAGTAATAGTGGATCAGTCTTTGGATAGTTCAATATCTGGAACTTCAGAGCAGATGGAGAGCTTAATTAAAGAATTTATAAAGATATATTTGTATTGGAAGGACAGAAAATATAATGGAGAATTTGATAATATAAATAAAATTAAAATTAATAGTTTAATTATAGATTTTGGCAATTATAAAGGAGAAAAAGCACTAAATTGGTTAATTAGATATATTAAAGTAATATTAAAGATGATGGATGAAAAGGGAAATATTAATTTGAGAGAAATTGAATCAAATTTTAGGATAAAAGAAGATATTTAATAATAAATATAAAAAGAGGTGAATAAAATGGGAAATGAAGTCAGAGCCAAAGAGTTAAGTGAAAAGTTTAATAATAGATTATTGAGAGCAGTTGCAGCATATGGGTTCAGATGTTGTGGCAATTGTGTTAATAGACTGAAATGTGGAGAAGAAATATTGAGTAATGGTAAAAAAAAGGAACCATTAAAGTATATAGTGGATTCTATGATGGAAGGGTGTCCAAAAGCGAATTATAAAACTAAAGGATTTATTGCTAAAGAAACTTCAAAGTTTCTTCAAGAAGTATGTTCGAACTGTGATAAAAGAGATATCTGTGTAGGTTATGTAGCAGATCATGTTGGGAGATCGGAGACAGAAGAAAAAGAAAAAGTTCAAAAAAGAATGGAGGAATGTTTAAAATGTAAAGATTTAGACAACTGCATACAACACTATTTAATTCAGTTAGGAGTATCCAATGTTGGATTGTTGAGAAGAGCATTTTTAACAAAGTTCCGAAAATGTAGCCAGGAGAATATGATGACTATTTCTTTAGATCTTCCAGCAAACTCAGAAACTAATGTTGGAGGACTTGTAAGAACGAGAAAGAAAAAGCCAGACGATTAATACATATATAATAATAGAATATATTTGGAAGGAGGTGACAAAGAAAAATGGAAATAACTTTAGTAACAGTTGGATTGTTGCTTTTGGCAGCTTTAATTGCTACTGCTATTAGACTTTATGATTTTCCAGTAACAAAAATTACAAAGGAAAATGTTTTTGAAGCTGTTAAAGTCTATGTTTATGCTTTGATTGCTGCATTTTTGTCTCTATATTTGTTAGAACTTGCAGGATTGACTCTAGATTTGGAAAATTTCGGCTCTTTCATAGCAGTTGTAGCGGCTTCTCTTGGTGGAATGGCCACTATTAGAGCGGTATTGGATTTAGCTGGAAAATTGTATCCAAAAGCTTAAACTATTTATTTTTATTATTTTTTTTAATTAAAATACATAGAATACATATATATTATTCGATATTAATGCCTTCAAAAAGAAATCCAAAATCGTATTATTTTTCTAGATTGTATTCTGAACCGTTTCATAGAGATGAAAAGCGGTTATCTCAGATTAATTTATTAAATTTTGATCCTTTTGCTCCAGAAAATCGTCAAAGTGTAGCAAATTGTAAGAAGCATCGAAGGCAAGGACACGAATTATCTGATAAATGTAAGCATGTATTAGCAATAATAGATGCACAAGAAAAATTATTATCTGTTAAGCCGCCGGATACTGGGGCAGGGAATAAAATGAACAACAATGGAAATTTAAAAGATACTGATATATCAATTAAGTTTGGAGATGGTATTCCTGAAATAGCTAAGGAATATATAAAAAATTGGATATCTAAATCGGGGCTGATACAGCTTCCATATAGTAGAATATATGATGTTCATGAAATTAGGGATGATCAAAACAGAGATGATCTTCCTTCAATTGTTATGTTAGTTCCTATGATAGACGATGTTTCATTATTAGAAGATGAAACCATACTAAATAAATTATTTGAAGAATTTAAAAAGGATCCTATAGAGTTTTCTAAAAAATTTAAAGTTGGAAATGTAAGAATTTATAGTAGAAATAAATCTACAGGAGAACATGACGCTTTAGGATTAAAAAATTATTTACCATTAAAAATTATAGGAAATAAATTTATAGGAAAAGATTTAAAAAAGGCAGTGATTGAAAATATAGATGTAGATTTCTTAGGTGAAAAATTAGAGAATGTTTCTCCAGATATATTGACAGATATTAACGAAATAAAAACGAGAATTAAAGAATATTCGTTGAAAGAGAAAAAACTTCATAAAAAAAGGGAAGAATTTGAATCTATACTTAGAGAATATCCAAAAAAGATAGAAGAATTAGAATTAAAAATAAGAGATAAAAAAAGTAAGAATATAGATTTTTCTGAAGAAAAAAGTAATATAGATAAATTAAATGATCAAATAAACGATGCCAAAGAAAACTTAGAAAAATTAGAAATAGAAGCAGTTAAAAATCAAAAATATAAAAATACTATAGATCAAAAAATTAATTCTTTGGGATCTAAATTATCCAAAGAAAATAATAAAAAAATAATAAATGAATATAAAGAAAAAATGTCAAAATTAGACGAAGAAATAGAAGAAATAAAGGAAGAAATAAAATACAGAGAAAATCAAAAAATCAAAGCTAAAATTTTAAATACGGCATTTTCAGATGTTATAGCTCCACAAAAAGTTAAAACCGGGCCAATAAATCCTGATATTAATCCAATTGGAATAGCGATGCAAATAGCCGAAACGGTGTCTGTTAATATTCCAAAAAAGATATTAACTCTCAGAAGTCAACTGGGAGAAGAGAAAACAAAAGAAAAAACTGAAGAAAAAATCGAGGAAATTAAAAGACAGAAAGAACAATATAAAAAAGACATAGAAGAACGAAAGAAAGATAAATTTAATATAAAATTTGGAAGTGAAATTGATAGTAGCGATGAAGAAAAGATGAAATTGGTAGATGAAGTTATATCTTTTATGGAACATTTAAAAGGAATTAAAGAAGGAGAAGCAAGTAAAGAAGATGCCAATAAGATGAATGATATATGGGTTGCTATTGGTGGAGATGCCAATAAAGTTTTAAATCCAAATGATCCAGATGATATGATGATGTTTAATCAAATGTTAAATGCAATGTTTCAAGGAAAGACTGAGCAACAAAAGAAATATGCTCAAGTAGAAAGTGAAGTAGAACAAGAAGAACAAAAAAGGCAAATGCCGGGTAAAATACTGACAAATCTTCCAGAAAAAGAAAAGAAAGAAAAAACAAAAAAAGATATTAAAGAATTTTCAGACGATGAACTATTAGACGATGAACCATTCATAGTAAATCGTGCTGGACCTAGAATTTCATTTGATGATGATTTAAATGGCAATTTAAAGAATTTGAAGGAATCTGTTAAAAGAAGAAAAACAAAATCTCATTAAAATTTTTATAATATTAAATTAACACTATACATATATGTAAGATGAATAACATGAATGTTAAAGATTTGTCTCTGGTATTTCCTTCTTTCAAGAAAAATTTAGAAAGAACAAGGGCGTTAAAAAAAGAAACAGATTATTTAAAATATAAATCTATAAACAAATCTGGAGTAAATGATTCTTTAAAAACAAGAAGTGAATATGTTTTAATAAAAGCAGAAGATATTGAAAGAAGGAATTTAATGAATTTTTCTTCATTAAATAATAAAAATGAAAATGATAATAAAAATATCAAGAATAATAAAAATGAAGAAGAGGAATTCAAAACAGACAATTTATATACTTATGATACGTCAGCCACAGAAGAACCAGAAGAAGAATTAGAAGAACTTAAAGACGAACTTCCAGAATTAATTCCAAGAGCTGGAGGTTCTCAAAAAACTAAAAAAATAAAAGAAACACACGAAAAAATTCTGGATTCCATGCCAGATTTTGAGTCTGATATAGCTGTTAATCTTTCTCCAGAAGAAAATTATGCTTCAGAAAAATTTACAAGAATAATAGAAGGATATGCTCAAAGATATTCTGAAGTTAAAGATTTATATTTTAATAATATTAAAAATATAACAGAATCGTTTTCTCCAGAAAAACGACCAGATTTATTTGCTAATTATGCTGGTTTAGTAGCAAATTATAATTTTAAACAATGGATAAAGGAAAAGGGATTTTCTAAAACAGTAGCGGAGCTTGGAAATATTATAGATACTTTAGACAATGAAGGAAGATTTGAACCATTTGACATAATAGAAAACATGAACATGTATAATTGGTTATCTTCTGATGAAGAATTGAAGAGAATACTTCATTCTGATGATTCTTACAAAAGTGCTTATATTAAAGCATTGAAATCAATATATGATAGTATAGCTCCAGAATATTTTAATGGATTTGTTAAAGATGAGAAAAACAACATATTAAAGAGAGCTGCAGCAGATCTTTATGATTTAAAGAATGAGAAAGTTAGCAAAAAATTGTTAATTTCTTCTATCAGAGCAGAATTAGAAAAAGATTTTAAGAAAGAAGAAGTAGACAAAATAATGCCTCAAGTTAAATATTATATTAATAAAAATTACTCTTCTTTGAATTTGGAAGAATATACAAGCACATTAACTCAGGAAGAAAGAGAAAAATTAGTTGCTAAATTTTCAGAATCAAAAACTTTAAAAAAGATATCAAATTTACAAGGAAGAAGAGGAGAGGATCCAAATAAAATAGCTATTGAAGATTTAGATGAAAAAAGTTTAGCTATATATATAAATGAATTTATAGCAGAATTAAAATTAAATCCTCAATTTTCTAAATATAGAAAAAATGCAGAAGCTACAGCAGCTAAAATATTTGGACCGAATTTTAATAAATATTATAACAAAGATTTAGTTTTAGCAAAAATGCAGAGCAGTCCAATTTATATAAAAACATTAATGTCTTCAGTTAATACTTTAATAAATGCTTATAATGGATTGGATGATAGATTTGGAACTAAACTCAGACCAAAAGAGGAACGTATTCGTTCTTATTTAAATACAGAAAATATAGATGAAATATCAGAGGCGGATTATAAATCTTTATCTAGATTTTATAAATATCATTTTGAAAAAATAGATAAATATATTAAAGATGAATTAAACGATGATCAAAGGCAAAATATTAATGTTAAAGCATATCAAATTTTAAAGAAAATGTATGAATCTGAAGCTATATCTTTTATTGCAGATAAAGATGATAGAGCATTTATATTTTTGGACACCATGCTTACTGAATCTAGAGGAATGACAGAGTATGAAAAAAAGAATGGAAAGTTTTTCAGAGAAGGAGTAGCATTTATATCGGACCCATTAACTAAAAGAAAGAAATTATATGTTAAAGACATAATAAATTCTCCAATGTTTTTAAATCCTCAACTATTACAAAAATTAGTAAGCCGGGCTAAGGAAAGATCTAAAAGTGAAGTATACACTGGAAACTTTGAAAAATTGGTTAAAGAAATATTACCGTTGGTCACTGGTTCATATTACAGATTACCAAAAGGATCAACAAAGACATATTCTAGCCCAGAAGAAGCAGCAGAAGATTTATATTTAAATAATCCTTTTATAAAAAGATTACAAAAAGCAGTTTCTAGTCCAGAGGAATTTAAAAAGTTTTTATTGTTTATAGATGGAGCAGCAACAGATTTAGGCACCAATGAAGAAGGTGAAAGATATTTTGATCTTGGATTGTTAAATGATGATTTGAGAGAATTCTTCAAATATGATGAAATTGAAAATTATAGACCATCTTCAAAACATTTTGATTTAGATATTAAAAAACCAGAGCAGACAGAATTGGAAAAGACAGTATTTAAAACATCTTTACAACATGAGAAATTCTTTGAGAAAATTAAACAAAATCCAAAGTTGATTAATGAATTACCTCAAGAATTGAAAGACAATATTGAATATGCTTTAGATGTTTATGATAGATTTTATGGTAGATTTAAAGATATAGCAAAGAAACAGCACAGGGGACTGAACGAAGAAGAGGAATTGAATTTAGTTAGAACAGAACTAGTGGAATATTTTAATTTTGATCTTCAATTACCAAAAATATTATTTAAAGATACTGAACCATTTAATTTTTTCAGAGAAACAGATAAAATAGAAGATACTCAAATAAAATATATGATATTGGAAGCCAAATATATATTAGAACTTTTAGATGAGGATTTCTTTAATAAATTGACTAGCGATGAAATTGTTGTTGATAAAAAGGGAATAAAAACAGATAATATTTTGGCTCCAGTAGATTGGAAAGAAATATTAGCCAGGGAAAAAGAACAAGAAAAAGAAGAAGAGCCGAAAAAAGTAGAACCCAGGAAATCTACTAGAGATACTGAAAGAGCAAAGAAACTTATTGAAGAACAAATCAAGCAACTTGAATCATTTTCGCCAACAGTATTTGAACCAACTGAAAATATATTTAATAAATTAGATGAATTTAGAGAAAAGTATCCAGAAATAATGGAAGAATATGAAGAAACAATCGACGAAGCAGAAGAAAAGAGAAAGAAAGCATATGAAGAATTTAAAGTAAAAGCAGTTAGAGCAGTTGAAGAATCAGCCAAAGAAGGAAAGCCAATTCCTCAGCATATTAAGAATTTCATAGATGAATATGATAATTATGAAGAAGGATTCAGAGAAAGAATGACGGATTTATTCCAATATGTTAGATTGAGAGAATTGAATATACCTTCATTTGATAAAGATAAATTTGACATATTAAAGGAAAAACAAATTACAAATGCTAAAGAGTTATTGAATTTCTTAAATGAGAATCCAGAAGAAGCCAAAGAGGAGTTAGAATTAACCGACGAAGATATTGAAGAATGGAAACATACACTGAGAGACGGATTATCATCTTCTAAAAAGAGTCCAGAAAAAGAAGAGGAAATCATCGAGGAAGATGAAGAAGAGGAAGAACCCGAAGAAATACCGAATAAAAATGTGGAAAAAATTGAAAAAATATTGAATAAAATGTTAGTTAGTAATGAGGCTCTTCTTCCAAGTGAAACTAATTATTTAAGTGAATTGGAAGACGCTGGATTAAATTCAATTAAACTTGCAGCAGAAAAAACATTAAAAGATATATCTGAAAATATAAATCCTGAAACGGAAGAAGGAATTTCAACTATTAAAAGAATAGTTTCAATAATGAATAAAGTAGAAGAGAATCCAAGACATATTCGGCCAATAGAAAAAGTTATAAACGGTCAATTTTCTTCTAGGAAAGAAGAGTTTAATAAAATTTTAAAGAAAAAACAAAAAGTAAATGAACCGGAAAAGCAACCAGTTAAATTTGATCAGATAAATGAAGAACTTAAAAAATGGAGAGAATATAAAGATATTTCCGAATTTAAATCTGATTTAGATAAAAAAATAAGTGAATATAAAGAATCTAATCCAAAAGATTATGAAAAAAATAAAGATTTAATATACAACTATTTATCTAAATTGTTTTCTGTTACAATACCAGTTGTTGAACCTATTATAGAACGAATTAAATCTGGAGAAGCAACCGATGAAGATTTTGAATTGGCTGATAAATTATCTTCTGTAGATGAAGAATATAAAAAATTATTTGAAGACTTGATTGAAGAATTGAATAAAGAAGCAGATGAATTGGAATTAGAAGAAGATGGTGTGACTGAAGATAATCAAAAAGTTTTGAATGTTAAAGAGCCAGAGTATGAAATCGAAGAAGAATTATCAGAACCAGAAGAAACCGAAGAAGAATTTCCCACAAAACGTAGAGAAACCTCAGAAATACCAGAAAGTATAAGAACAGATCGTTCTAGAGAAGCTCAATTGGAAAGGGCAGAAGCAAAAAGAAAGGACAAATTAGAAAGAGAACTTGGAGAAGAACGTCCTTATAAAAAAACAAAAAAGATACCAGTAAAAGATAAAGAACGCTTATCTAAAGAAGAACGACGAGAGATGGCGTTGGAACGCTCAAAAAAAAATAAAAAAGAAAAAAATGAAGAAGAGCCTGATCCTTTAGAAGTTTTGGATTTATCACCGGAACTTGAGGATGGTAGATTTATATTTAAGCCAGGAATGAATAAATCGAAAGAACTTAAAGAAGTAATAGAACAGCAAACAAAGCCATTTGAAAATGTTCATGTTTATGAAGAATTATTAGAAGAAATTCCGTTTTTTGATAAAACATCACGAGCAAATATAAGACGATCAAGAGAAAAGGCGCAAACTCTTAAGAATTTAGCATTGAATGGATTGATAGTTCACAGTGAACAAACTCCAATTATTGTCAAAAAGGAAGATATTCCAAAGAGATATGAAAATGTTCCCGAAGTTGATGAAATAAAAATGGGGCAGTATGTTCCTTGGGAACTTTCTACATTGAAAGATAAACAGTCTGCATTGTTTAATATATTATTTGAGCTTTCCACAGAAAAAGATCCGACGGGACTTAGACGATTGAGAAATATTGTTAAAAATGATGAAGAATTTAAATTTTTCAAAGAAATGGTTAAAGAAGCATTACCAGGTGTTCCTGTAGATTCTGAGTTAGAAATTCAGGGAGCGGATTTAAATAAATTTAGAGAAGAAAATAAAGATGCTATAATTCCGTATGATTATTATAAAAAGAAAGGAGTTACAGTGGATAAAATAGAAGTTGGAGAAGGCGGCGAAGATCAGTATTACTATTCTCCAAGGAAAGATTTCATTGATGTTACAACTCCGAAATATCGTTCCAAAAATATATATGGCGGTGCAACGAAAGATTACTTAGATGTTTCTTCTTTGAAAATTCCTAAAAAACCGATAGGAGAACATAAATTTGGAAAAGAATTAATTATAGATGCTATAAGAAAAAGCAAATTCAGACCATATTTAGATGACGATGAAAAATGGAATTTGAGTTTTACAACAAAGAAATTGGGAGAATCTGATGAAATTGTAAAATTTTTAGAAGAAGTTGTAAATAATTTAAAAGTTAGAAATGATAAAGAAAAAGAAGAATTGATAGATAATTGGAAATTGTTTAAATCTGCATATGATAAATGGAAAACAGGCAGTGATAAAAAAATAGACAAGATATCAGCAGATGGAAGTTTAGAGCAACCATCGGCGGTAGATGTTTATCTTAATAATTTATTGAAGAGCTTGGAAAAAACAATGGATTATGTATATCAAAACGATGAATATTTGCCACAGTTCTCAGAAAAAGATGAATATTATGATATACACGAAATTTATAATAAATTAACGAATTCTGAGCAATTTCCGTATTTAGATTCTGATAAATTTAGATATTCTATTAGAGATATAATAAACGATTTGAGAGTGAATTATTTAGAAAATTCAGAAGTAGTTAATGCTATTAAAAAACCAACGATATCTATTATGATTCCAAGAATAGTTAGAATGGATGCACAAAAATTAGAGGACAAAATTGATAAAGGACAAATAGACATTGGAAAGAAATCAAAAGAAGCTTTTATAAACGAATTTAAAAATAAAAGGACAGCTGAATTAAATGCAGAATTATATCAGATAGTAATAGACAATGTTATGAAAGAGATTGCTAAAGAAATACAAGAGTTTATAGTTGAAAAAGATTTAGATAAAAATTCAACATTAGAAATACAAGATGTTTTTAATGGTTTGTACGATGCTTTAAAAGTAGCTGATAAGTCAGAATATAATAAAAAAATAAAAGAATTAGAAAAATTAGTTCCTATTAATTTTTCAAAATCTGGATTATCTACAATAATGAGAGATGCAAATATTTTGAAAGGGGAACAGAATAATAATTTTGTAAATGCTGTGAAGGAAGGAGGTCTTAATAGCGAAGATATATTAGAAGCAATTAAAGCAGTTTACGGAGATAAATATGAAGAAATTGATAATCTTTTATATAAAAACTCAAAATCAAGACTTACTTTTGAAACTATAATCACTGATTTTGTTAACGCTGTTAATTCTGAAGACAGTCCGAATAAAAAGGAGAAAATAAAGGAAGCATACAGAAAAATAGTATACGCAGATAAAATATTGAATAATAATAGAGAACATAATTTAGGAATGAGAAATATAATGGAACAATTAAAGGCAATAAAAAATACTCTTGTTCCTACAAAACCAAAGAGAAAAAATACTAGAATTGAAGAAAATTCAGATTTTGATGAAGAGGATGAAGAAGAATTATAAAACATACATATATAATTAAGTGAACTAATATGATATTTGACTGTACAGAAATTTTACCAGATAATGTCAAGGCGGCTTTAGATGAGACTGGTCAAAAGAAATGGATGGAAGCATTTAATAAGACCGTTAAGAAAAGTAAAAATGGAAAGCCTTATAGAGAAGCGATTTTTGAAGCTTGGCAGGCCGTTAAAGATTATCCCGGATGCAGATATTTTTCAGGATTGGTTTCAACTGAAGATTTAGATAAGCAAAATGATGTTGTAGAAGTAAATAAAGCGTTTGAAAAAATTTCTAAACATATTGAAAGAGGCGGAACTATGGTTGATACTCATACCAATAGAACCGTTGGGTCTTTCATTTATGTTGAGAAAACAAAAAGTAGAACTGGTAAGCCAGCAATAAGGGCGCACGCTGTTATTTTTCAAGGAGAACCTTATTTCGATGCTGCCTGGGAACAAATTAAAAAAGGTCAAAACTGTCCTACCTGTAGAGATATTCGAAAGGGGTTTTCAATAGGAGGTTTTGCGTTAGATACAAAAAATACTTGTGATTCTACTGGATGTCACAGGGAAATCTTGGACATGTCTATTCATGAGATATCAATATGTCAAGAACCAGCAAATCCAGAAGCAGTTATACAGGATGTGAATATGATGGCAAAGTCAGAAAGTGAAATTGAAAAAAATTTGAGAAATGATGAGGCTGCAATTGAACAAGAAGTGCAACCTGAAGTAAACGAAGATTCTGTTAAAGTTCAACAGGAAGAACCCAAATCTAATGATATTATTACAGAATCCAAAAAGAAACCGAAATTTTCTATTGATGATGTTAAAGAAATGAAAGACAATTTAGATCAATTGAAAGAAATATTAAATCCAAAGAGTGAAAAGGAAGAGCCATCCGTGCCATCTGGATTGACTCCTAAAACTGCTGCTGCTTCATGTGGATGTGTTGATGAAAATATTCATACCTCAGTTTCAGAAGCTAAATGTCCAAGAGATGAAAAACTTTATGGAGACGTGAAAGATCCTCAAGTACGTGATGAAGATGTCAAATATTTTGAAAATAAAAAAATTGAACCAGATCCCGCAGCAGGAAAGAAGAGCGATGAAGAATTAATGCCGATGAAAGATGGGTTTACTTCTTCTCCAGTAAAAGCTGAAAAAGGTCCAGAGGGCCCTGCGTCTGAAACGAAGGAAGAACCAGGATTATATGTAAAATCAAACTTATCTCCAGCCGGAAGTGCATCTGGCGGTAAGGTAGATCGTACTGGTGGATCTGAAAGTAATAAAGATTATAAATATGATTTAAAACCGAAGAAGGGAACAGAGACTGTTAATGATTCTGGAGATAACAAAGAGAAGAACGTAGGTAAGGAAGGAAAGGGGGCTTTGATGGGAAAATCTGATACAGATGATGCTTATACTCCTGAACCTGGTTCTAAGAAATTCAATGAAGAAAATGGTAATAACGAGAAGATGGAAATTCCTGCTGAATTAATGCCCGCATTTCAAGAATTCCTCCGAGAGAAAGGATTGAAGATGGAGCCAGATGTAAAGTCTGAAGAAATAGAGGATACAATGGAAAAAACTTTATATGTGGATTCTGATATTTCAGAATTGGATTTAAAGGAAATGTCCGATGCTTTAATTTTCAATTCTTATGAAATATTAGGCAAAGTAGCAACGCAAAAATTAAAAATAAAAAGTATTGATACTAATTTAAAATTAGCTAAAAGTTTAAATGTAGTTTCTATAGATTATCTTGTAGAAGATGATGATGTAAAGGAATTTTTTAAATCAGCTAAAAAAAAAAATCTAGCCGAAGTAAATAAAATTGCTCCTATTATAGCAGGTATAGCTAGAGGAGTTGGAATGGCGGCTCAGATGGGTGCCAAAGCCGTCGGAGCGGCAGCTAAAGCTGGTGCTAAAGCAGGAAAAACTGCAGCAAAAGTTGGAAAGGAAGCAGTTAAAACGGGAGTTAATGCTGCGCAGGACGCAGTAGAAGCAGGTTCCGATGTTGTAAGTCATGCAAATCAAACTATTGATCAAAATCAAAATACTTCTCCAGTAGGTTCTACAAGTTTAAGTGCTGATTTAAAAGCGAAGGAACAAATACAGCCACAGGACGGATTAGATCAATTAAATAAATCTTTAGATGAATTTTTAGAAAAAGGAAAAATAATGGATGCATATGGAAGAGCCGTTGATAATTATAACAAATATAACAAGACTCAGAAAGGACCATTTAAGACATTCATTGAATCTAATCCAGAAACTCCGGGAGCTAGAACACTTTCCGGAGTAATGCAAATGGGAAGAGGGGTTGCGAGATTAGGAAGAGCGGGAAAGAAAAAACTAATCGGTACAAAGCAACCAGTAGCTGAAACAGCTTCGGCTACAGTACCAGAAGCAAAACAAAAAAAATTACCAGGAGTTGCGGAGCGAACGCCCGAAGAAGTTGCAGAATCTGTGAATAGAGGAAGAGAAATGTACGCTGCATGGAAGGCAAAAAAAGATCAAGAAGCCAAAACAGCAGGACAAGTAGCAACCCCGGTTTCACAGGTTGTTCCGGATAAAAAAGACATATCGTTTACTATGGGTTCTGATAAGGCCAAAGCTTCAATTCCGAAAACAAAAGTTAGCGATACGGGATCTGGTGCATCATTTTCTTTTAATGTATCTGAATGATTTATTTAAAATCATACATATATAAGAGAATGAGATGAGC
>ERZ795051.3319-NODE-3319-length-16508-cov-59.622622_pt1 | contig 16508 bp, 12 predicted proteins | sample MGYA00375135_ERZ795051 | MGnify/ENA primary metagenome ERZ795051 (study PRJEB30180, sample SAMN05720222) | activated sludge metagenome | isolation source: Anaerobic digester | place: Japan | collected 2015-05-26 ... | reverse complement strand
ATCTACGAAAGTAGAAATCTAATATCGATATTTAACAGTACAATTTGGCTAATCTAAGACAATAATGATACATAGGGATCACTATTAGATTCCAAGACATTTTGCTTAGATTAGCCAAATTTGGCATAGTCAAAAAAATAAAGACTAAGGTTTTTAAATATCAACACAATGACTTATACTTTCTTATATTCAATTTTTAAAGATCAACCTTCAAATACTAACCATTCCTCATCATCATTTCGTGCATATCCAAATTTAATAATCTTTTTTCTACATGTCTCGCAAGTCGGAACAAGGATTACACTATCACAACCGGTAAAAAATTTCTCAAAGTTCATCTCAATTTCTTTTATAATATTTGCTACAATCCTGGGGCTATTTTTAATCTCATAAACCGAAAACTGAATTCTGTGACCATACTTCTTAAGGAACTTAGAAAACTTACTCCTTAAATGATCATCTTTAATATCATAACAAATCAATAACATATAATCAATAGTTAAATTGGGGAAACAATTCCAGATTATTGGCATCGGACATTACAAACTTATAAAAATTTCTTACATAATTAAAAATGTCGTCTTTCCTTTCTAAAATACCAGACATAATGACACTAGAGTATTTCTGAGAATTCACAAAAGTTAAATTATATTGGGCCCCCTTGGTAAAAAAATCTTGTTCTTTAAACTGTTTTAAATTAAAAGCTTTGCGCACAGTTTTATCTACTAAACAACGAAATGGCTCCATAATATCACAAGCCAATGACTTGCGTTTAAAGAAAAGACGATGATAAAAACCATTATAAGTGTCAAAACCGAACAATCTCAAAAGTGTCTCTATATAATTAAACAATAAATTATATCCTATATCTAAAGACAAATTATATGGATCTGCACCTATATGAGGGATACGCTGATACCAATCAAAAACATCAAAAAATGTTTTAAAAAATTTTTTACTGGCTATCCCTTCAATACCTAGTAAATTTTGACAATTGTCGCAAGAATCTATCATCTCTAAATATTTATAAAATTCTTCACTATCATCCTGGTGAACCTCTTTAACCAATCGTCTTTGATTATTAATTTTATTTTTAATAAGCAACTTAGCCATGGACAAAGAATAGGGCTCATTTATGATATTATATTGTTTGTGCCTTAATAAATAATGAGAATCTGGACCATTATCTAAAGCAGTATACGTTTCCAGGTTCTTTTTAAGAAAAAATACAGAAATGTTAAAATTAGCAGCTTGGCGTAAAAATCCGGTAGTTATACTACAATCACCGACGATGAATATGGCTAAAATTTTATAACAAGATACTTGGTTAACAATATCACCAGCTTTTTCTAAAGCAATATTACTATTAGTAATCTTTAATTTTGTCTCATCACTAGTTTGACAATCTACTAATAAGACTGTTTTTTCTAAAAAATCATCAGATGACAGCATAATATTAAACACATAGAGGGTAATAAATACAATGCCGACACTTCGCCATATTAGTACCGGTAATAAATGATTGCGGTTGGAAATTACGCATCATTTTTAAGGTATTCTCCAATTTCTTTGCTTCAACTTTGCCCGGCAATGATAATCGGTAATTTTTATTATCTTGTAAAGAGTGTATTATTAGGGACCTAACATTATAACCCATCTCTAACAAACAATAATATTGAGCATAAACCTGATAAACCTGCCCATCATATAACTGGCTTACACGATTTTTTCTTTCTATTAAGGTCATGGTATATTGATCTAATATGTCTATCTTGCCACTTATACCCAGCCTCAATCCAATGACACTTAGACTCTGCAGATATCGCTTGGCACTAGAATAAACTTTATTATCTATGCTTTTGTGAGCTAATTTGCCAGCAACCTGAACCTCACTTTGATAAGTAGTGGCATCATAGCCCTCGTAAACCATGTGCAGATATAGAGAATAAGGGCAAAATAAAAAATCATTAATCTTAGAAATAGGGATAAAATCATTGTCGCCCAACATATTCATTCCACTCTTCAGTGTTAATGGATAAATCTGACCATTTTAAATCATCAAAAATATGTTCTTGATCACGGTCATGGTGATTATCACCAAATTGTTTAATCTTACCCAAAATTATTATACCTTTGCGAGCAATATTATATGATCCATTAGCATCTCCGTTCCACTCCTTACCCTGAAAGCCATTATCACTATGAAATCCACAATGTGGACATTGGATATAATCAGGTGATGTTGGACTACTATTACGAATTTTCTGCCAAAGTTGCAAATAGAAAATCAAAGCGTCATAATCCTGAGATGTGGGCTGCTGAGAGATAAACAAATTCAATAGGTTACCGCGTTCTTGGGTATAATTAATTTGCAATTTACTAAAAAGTTCTGCCAAACATTTAGTTATATCATAGGATACCAACTCCCTCTTATTTGTACCCCAACGCCAACGTTGTATATTCTTACTGGATAGCTTTAATTCATTATTGTCCTGTTTTTTATTATTGCTGAGCGCCATCAAGTTACAGGTTAATTTAAAACACTCGTCATCATTATCATATCGCAGATCCATAGTCTCTAATAGATGTTCATCCTCTGTTTTATTTTTATGATAAAAATTAAAACTTTTATGGAAGCCACACTGAGGACAAGTAATTGATGTATAGTCGGCCGGTACATAAAAAATAATACCTGTCTGCTTACCTACATCCTGATAACTTGTGATCGGTTCTGTTAATTGAAAAGCTGACAAAAAGTGTCCTTTTTCACCGGGCATAGCCTCTTTTTTTACAAAATAGTTCAATTTATTAATTAAGGCTAATTCAAAATTTTGATAAATTTGCTTCTCTATCTTTTGCCTACTTCTCTTAAAACCTGTATTTAAATCTTCTAGAACCACTATAGCATTATATTGTAATGCTAAATCAGCAATAACCTTAACCACTTGTCCCACATAACCAGCCTTTAAATCTTTAATTTTAGCTATTGATTCCCAATTTTTTCTAGCCCTATCTCGATCTTTACTAACTTTCTCTAATAAGCCTAAATAATCTATCCCATTAACTGTATCTAATGGCCTGGGACCATCTAAAATCTCGCCCTTCTGATTAACTACCGAAATATATAGTAAATGATTCTCCCCACGATCAATGCCAATAATATTGATATTAGGATTGGTATATAACAAATTGTTAATCTTGGCCCTAAAAGCCCTAGGCGTAATTTTGTGATTAACATTTAGGGTAATAGGAAAATGAAACAAATATTTATCTTCTGTATATCGCCGATTTTCGATAATACACTTTTGGCCTCGCTCAACTAATTTGGGAGTAATAGAGGCCTGTCTAAAAAATATTTCTGCCCCACCGTTTAATTTTATAACTGGATGCTGTAAATTTTCTTGGTCGAACAAAGCCCTAAAATACTTAGTATGAAGATTATCGCGTCCATGGGCTTGGGGTAAAAAATCACGATTAGTAATTTTAAACAATAATAATTCCCTTTGAGATTGTTGCTCTTTTATATATTGATCTCTTACTGGTACAAACTTCACCTTATAAGCACAAGATTGTATGTCGTCAGTAAAATCTTTCATGTTTTTGTATTCTTCGGTCGGCAAAAAATGAAAATCATAGCACTGCCAATTGGGATATTTCTCAATACACGATTTATAATAATCAATTAAATCATAAAGGTCTTGGGATGAAAAATTATCGCTACTCCTTAAATAACTTTTTGAATCTTTGATTCTTTTAATGTTGTCAGAGGGTTGGAATAATGCTAAATTTGCCTTCGCAAAAAATAAACGAGGAACATCTTTCTGGGCATCAGCAATTTGTTTATAAATCATCAACTCCCAGCCATTGCCATTAGTATTATCTAGATAGGCCTCTTTGTTGTTCGTTTGAAAAACTTTGTTACCCATCAAAATACCTAAATAATAATCATCACCATGCCTTAAAACAGCACCCTTATAATCTTTCAATTTATTCTCATCCCACCCCTGCAAAAGTTGTCCATTACCAAAATTAAGTTTTATCTTATCTTGACTGAAAGGTTTTTTCGTTAAGTAATTTCTTATTTCGTTATAATACTGATAGACAGAACAATCATCTAAAATAGGGTCTAAAATATTATAAAAGATTGGGTCGACTTCTACACTATTTTGACTTCTGTCAATATAAAAATATTTTATCATTCGATAAACCTCCAAAGCAGCATCGCAAAACTCTTTTATTATATTCTTTTGTTCTTGGTCCTCCTTTCTAAATGATTTATCTTGCTCCATCTTACATAATAAAACATCTTTTGCTGCACAATATCTCTCATAACTTTTTTGATATTCATTGTATAACCACTTTTTAAAAATTTTATCATTGCTGTCCGCCAAAAAATTTTTTAAAACATCATCTCTAAAAATTTCCTTAGCTTGCTGCTGATTATTTTTTAAAGAAGTCAACACATTATCTAATGAGAAATCATTTTTCTTTTCTAAAATATCCTTTAATGTGCACCAGCTCTGACATACCTTACTGGAGATAGTGTTAAGGGCAACCTTAGATAAATATACCTTGCTTAAATCTATAGAATTATCCGTGGTATCTGGCAATATTTTTGGTAAGAGCTCTTTATAAAATTTCCTAAATGGTTCCTCAGCATTATTAATTAATTCATTTAAAACAGGAAAAACACTGGCATCGTCTGTAATTTCTATAAATTTAGTGCTGGGGTTATTTGCGTCGCCGAGAATCTGCTTCTGTAAAATTTTTAGGAAACCAATCTTTTGATGATTAGCCTGCCGATAATTATTAATCTTTCCATTAATTGTGCCTATTAAATCATTATATTGCTTAATCTTCTCTTGCTGTAAAAATGTCTGATAATTGCGGATTTCAAATAAGGATCGCTCTTCATCGGTTAACTGAATGCCGTCAGGTAAATATTGAACATTGGCAATATTAGAGCAAAAAATTTTTAAATTAACATCAATAGAACGAGTAGCTATTGCTGTACTAGTTCCGTCCAGTTTATAAAAATTTTTACGGCTTTCATTAAAATTAATAAAATAAGTAAAAAAATTCTTAAAAGTCTCTAATAGAGCTGCCAGCCTAGCATCTCCCTGGCCATATCTCGCTTTGATAATATCCAACACCTCTTTCTTAAATAATATATCCCTATACTTGCTCTGATCCTTGTTTCCTTCATTCTCTTCATTTTCTTCCTTAATGCCTGCTAATTTACTCCATTGTCGGCCAACTAGATTAAAAGCTGTCCCAAAATTTTTTCTTAATTTATCTGCCTCGATTTGTAGAGCCTTTTTGTCTTTTGCTTGAAATAACTCCCAATAATGCGAACAGTCTAAATTAACCTTAGCTAAAGCCTCGTTAATAAAGTCCCGATGCAGTCGATCAAAATACTCTTTAATTTCTTGATAACTTTGACTAATTGATTTATCTTTCTCCAACATCTGCTCTTTTTCTATATACTCAGCAGTTAGGGGGTCAGGTTTTAATTCAAAGCGTAATGTTTTAGAGAGACTATAAACATTGGTAAAATCATCATACTGGGTACTTTGTTTCATAAAATTAAATATTAAATATTTTAATTATTGAATAATGATAACAAAAAAGGACGACAGTCTGTCGCCCAATAGATTTTTTGCCTACTAAATAGCACGGCCTTATTGGAACTGTCGTCCTTTTTTGCTTCATAAAATAATTTATGATAAAAAGAGAACAACCTTTTTGTAATCTATTGAGGCGACTAAGGCAATATAACATAATTAAAAAGGTTAGTCAATTTTCAATATTCCCCCCTTTTAAGCAAGCTTTTACAAACTCCACAAATAAAGGATGAGGATCTAAGGGACGAGAAATATATTCCGGATGAAATTGCGTACCAATAAAAAAAGGATGGTCAGTAAGCTCAATGGCTTCTACAATCTGGCCATCAGGCGAGGTGCCAGCAATAGTAAGGCCATGCTCTTCTAAAATTTTTCGGTAATCGTTATTAAACTCATAACGATGACGATGCCGTTCGCTGACTACTTCTACCTTAGGACCAAATTTCTGAGCATAAATATGGGCTAAATGGGTCCCCGGCACTAACTTGCAAGGCCAGCCGCCTAAACGAATAGTACCCCCATACTGTTTACTGGCAAGCAGTTCCGCTTGTCCTGGCATAATATGAATAACTGGATATTTAGTCTTGGGATTAATCTCCTCACTATTGGCTCCCTTAAGACCGCAAACATTACGAGCAAATTCAATAACTGCCATCTGCATGCCATAGCATAAACCAAGATAAGGTACGCCGTGAGTACGGCAGTATTCAATAGCTTGAATTTTGCCTCTGTAGCCTCTTTTACCCCAACCCTGAGGGATAACTAGACCATCATAATTTTCTAAAATACTTACTCCTTGTTTCTCTACATCCTCAGCGTTTAACCAACCCAATACCGGTCGACAATTATTAGCCACACCGGCATGTTTTATGGCCTCAATGACACTAATATATGAATCAGTTAAACAAAAATCACCCGAGGTAAAGTATTTGCCAACAATCCCTATTTTTACAGGACGCTGTCCTTCCCTACTCTCCTTAACCTTTTCCGCCATTACTTGCCAAGCACCCCAATCATTACAGCGCGGTCTTAACCCTAAACGTTTTAATATCTTGGCGGATAGATGATTTTTTTCAAAATTACCCGGGACATCATAAATAGAATCAATATCCGGGGCTGCAATAACATCGTCACTGTGGACATTACAATGCATAGCAATCTTCTTGCGACGAGGCTCATCAATGGGCGTCTCCGAACGGGCAATAATAAAATCCGGCTGAATGCCGGCTGAGTTTAGGGCCCGCACAGCATGTTGCGTCGGTTTAGTTTTCATCTCTCCAATCTTAGCTGGTACTGGCAGATAAGTTACCATAACAAATAATACGCTCCCCGGATTTTCCAGACGCATCACCCTGGCAGCTTCTAAAAAGAGCATATTCTCATACTCACCCACCGTGCCGCCAATCTCAATAATCATAATTTCCGCTCCAGTTTTTCCCACTGCTGCCTCAATTCTAGCCCTAACTTCCAAAGGAATATGCGGCACTACTTGAACACATTTACCGCCATAACCTAGGTTACGCTCTCGCTCAATGACTGCCTGGTAAACCCGGCCAGTGGTCATGTAATTTTCTTTATAAATATTGCTATTAAGAAAACGTTCATAATTGCCAATATCTTGGTCGGTTTCATCACCATCTTCAGTCACAAAGACCTCGCCATGCTCCAGTGGATTCATCGTTCCTGCATCGACGTTAATATATGGATCAATTTTAATAGCGCTTACTTTATAGCCACGGTTAATTAGGATACGGCCAATAGAGGCGGCAGTAATACCTTTGCCTACCCCAGACATAACTCCCCCAACTACAAAAATATACTTAGTCTGAGATGGGCGATGATTAATTTTGACCATATAAACATTTAAAAAGAAAAACTGCTTTCAGTATATCAAAAATAAAACTACTCGACTATAGCTGCCAAGTAGTTTTTGTTAATAAAAATTAATAAAAACTTTTACTAATTAGTAACACTAACAATGGTGTATTCTATATACCCCTTAGGAGTATTAACTTTAACCTTATCACCGGCTTGATGATTAAGCAAGGCCTGCCCTAAAGGTGATTCATTAGAAATTTTGCCATTTACTGGGTCAGCTTCATTAAAGCTAACAATAGTAAACTCCTTTCGGCCTGAATTAGTCTCTACTACTAATTTAGAACCCATACCTACCCGGCCATCAGTGGGCGGGTCAACTACAGTTAAGGTCTTTAATAAATTAGACAACTCTAAAATCCGGCCTTCATTAAAAGCCTGATCTTCTTTGGCATCGCCGTACTCAGCATTTTCACTTAAATCACCTAATTCTTTGGCCCGCTCAATCCGTTCGGCAATTTCACGTCGCCTTACAGTAGTAAGCATATTAAATTCGTCGACTAATTTTTGGTAGCCCTCACGGGAAATAATTGATGAAGTCATAGCGCTAAATTGGAATAAAAGACGCGAAATGATCTTCGCGCCTAAAAATTATAAAGCCCATTATACCACAAGAAAAAAACTTGACAAGCCCTACGCCATCCCTATCTATACAATAGTCTAGCTTAAGGGTCTTTTTTTATGAGCTTCTATAATTATAACTGCTGAGCTGATCTAATTTCTATTTGGCCATCTTCATTAATAATTACTGTATCGCGACGTTTTAATTCTTTAGCTAATAATTTCTCAGCCAAAACATTATTAATGGTATCCTGCAGTAGACGACGTAATGGCCGAGCCCCAAATTTAGGATCATAACCGGCCTTAGCTAAATAAGCTAATCCCTGTTCAGTCACCTCAAAATTAATGTTTTTTTCTGCCAGTTGACGACCAATCTTTTGCAATTGCAAATTAGTAATCGCCACCATATCTTCCATAGTAAGCGGCCGAAAAACCACAATACCATCAAAGCGATTAATTAATTCTGGCCGCATTACCTGTACCAGCTCATTATCTATAATATGCTGGCGGATAGCATTAAAATCCACACCCTGCTGGACTGCCTCCATAATATATGGGGCCCCAGCATTGGAGGTGGCAATAATAATAGTATTACTAAAATCAATGGTTCTGCCTTGAGCATCAGTCAAACGGCCATCATCAAAGACTTGTAAAAATAAATTTAAAATATCTGAATGAGCTTTCTCAATTTCATCTAATAAGATCAGACTAAAAGGATGCTGGCGGACTGCTTCAGTTAAATAACCAGCCTCTTCATCGTGGCCAATCATCTTATTAACACTGCCTAGTAATTGATATTCACTCATATCTAATCTAATCATAGCTTCCTCATCGCCAAAATAAACTTCAGCTAAAGTCTTAGCTAGCTCAGTTTTACCAACTCCAGTTGGTCCTAAAAATAAAAAATTAGCAATTGGTTTATTTGTATCTCTTAATTCAACTCGCGCCCGCCGTAAACTAGCGGCTACCATGTTTACTGCCTCTTCTTGACCAATCAAACGCTTATGAATAATTTCCTCTAAATTAAGTAGCATCTCACTTTCTTCCCGGCCAACCTGCTCAATGGGCACACCAAACTCTTTACTAGCATATTCTCTCACCACCGCTTCACTCACTAATTTAACCCCTGGCTGTCTTAAGGCTAAACGAGCTGACCCCTCTAAAACACCCAGCAAACGTGTCGGTTGGGCTGGCTCGGTGGTATAACGTTCACTAACCATTTTAGCTGTCTCTAGGGCAGCATAAGTAAATACCACCCCCCAACGTTTCTCCCAATAGCTAGCCCAGTGTTCTGCCATAATCATAAGTTGCTGATCATCAGGCTCGGTGACGTCAATTTTAGCCAAATTAGCTCCTAGCAAACGCTCAGCAATATATTTACGATAATTCTCCATACTGGCTGTGGTTATACACCGCAAAGCTCCTCGCTGGAGAGCATTAGCTAAAATATCTGATAAATCCAAACTCTGTTCTTCCCCCACAGTAAGACCAGCAATTTTGTCTACTTGGTCAAAGAAGAGAATAATATTACCAGCTTGATTAACTTCCACAATAATCCGCTCTAAGTTCGCCTGAGCCTCTTCGGGCGATACACCACCAATCAAAGAAGGCACATCTACTTCCACCAATCTTTTATCTTGTAAAAAAGAAGGAACATTTTCTTCCACCATTAATTGAGCTAGTCCATACACCAAAGATGTTTTCCCCACTCCGGCTGAACCAACCAAAATTATTCCTAATCTTCCAGCCGACCAAGCATCAAGTATCTGGCTCAGTTCCTTTTGACGTGCTACACACAAAGGCAGTTGGTTATTCTTAGCCGCTAAAGTCAAATCATGAGCATAGTGGTTCAAAAATGGTGTGGCCTTAGCCGTATAAGCACGATCCATATTAGAAGAGGGCTTAAATTGGGCTAGATCTCGCATTTGTTTATAAGTCTTAGCTAGGTGCCGATTAATATGAAACCAATTAGCTACCGCCGCAAATTGTTCTTCTTTGGCTCCTAAATCATAAATGATTTCTTTTACAAGAGAACTGTGATGAATTAGGGGAGCTAAAAAATCCACTGACAAAGGCAAATCATTGGTTGACCAAGCGCTAGCGACCCCCTGGATAAGGGCTATCTTAACCTCGGAAGACAAACTCACTGTCAGAGAATGGTTCTCGCCCTTAACTTCATATTTTTTAAGCTTATCAGCAATATCTTGACCATTTAAATTTAAACGAAACAATAAGGCCTTCACTAAAGAATCGTTTAACAAAACACCAAACCATCCTTCTGGACTAACCTGATCTACCTTATTCTGACCGGCTCGTACTGTTGCTCGAGCTAAACTAGAAAAAATTTCTTGGGGTAAATAATCAATCACGTTTAATTTATTACGAGATGGCAGCTCAAAAACTCCTGGCCAGTCTAGGGGCATAGCCACTTCAACATCTGGCCAGCGGGGTAATCTAGCTATTTGACTATTTTTTATTAAACGATAAACCGTTAAAAGGCCAAACACTGCTGACCATGCCAACCACCGAAGAGGCCATACCGGCTGAATCCACCAATCTACGGTCCCCACCGCCGACCAATTAATAAACCAACTGGTAGCTTGGCCTATATACCAAACAATAACTATCACTCCGCTTATGGCCGCTAAATAAATTAATACATCTAAAATATTTAAGATCTTTTGACTAATTAATTTTTCTTTCAACTTCTGCCACCTGGTTGGCCAATCAACAAAAAACCAACAATTAGCGCCAAACCACCCCACACCCCATCCTTTACAGTTCCGACACGGCCGACCATTGTCTACGCCCAAACCATGGCAATTTTCACAAACAAACCAACCATTTATTTTATTTTCGTCCGCCATAATATAATATATAGAGATAGTAAAAAATCATAAGCGGCGCTAATGGCCAAAGAATTATGGCTATTACAGTAACAGCAACACAAATAAGCCAAATGGCCAACCTAACAATTATTTGCACTAATCGTACCACAAAGCTAATAATGAAACTCCAAATATCTCGCTGGCCATACATTGGCACAAAAATATTCTTTATCCACACCAACAAAGCCAGACTATGTCCTTGTTTTTTTAACCACCGGCCCCAATATTTCATCCAAAAAGACCAGCCATAGGAATACCACCAGAAAGGCCAAGCTAATATTTCTCTACTAATAAGCCAAATTATATTCATAAGATATATTATAGCAGAAAATTAAAAGTTAGCTAACCAATGACCATCTTGACGTACTAAATATCTACTAGCCTCTTGAGGATTTGCTAAAAGCTCTTTAACTATTTTTTCCATTCGAGCCCCCTGTGAACCTTTAACTAAAATAGTTGCTGGTGAAGAAATTATTTCTTGGATTTTTAAGGCTGCCTCGCTAGAGTCATTAAAATAGTCTAATTTCCCCGACCACCCCATATTCTGGGCCTCCTCGCCAATTAATTTAGCCAATGGCCCCACCAATATTAAATGACCAATAGGCAAACCGGCAACAACTTGCCCTACCCGCCGATGTTCTGCTGGACTGTCTAAACCTAGCTCTAACATATCTCCCAGTACTGCTATCCGTTTAGCTGAATCATCTACTGGCAAATTAGCTAAAATTTCTAAGGCCGCAAGCACAGAAGTGGGTGAAGCATTGTATGAATCATCAATTATAATACTATCATTGAAGCCGGACAATAAATTAAAACGTCCTGGCAATGGCCGAAAATCTTTAAGAATATCGGCAATCTCTATAAGTCCTAAATCCTCACTAAGTCCCACGGCGACTGCTGCTAACGCTGAATAAAGAGCAGCTTCGGTCATAACCAGGGGTAAAGATAAGGGAACCATACTCTCATGATAATGAAGTTCACAACTTATTCCTGTTAAGGCCTCAATAGATAGCTTGCTAGCTTGACGATAATTAAAAATTATCTCTGTCGCTCTAACTTGAGCCTCAGGACCAAAACCATAGGTTATTACTTTACCCTTACACCTTGAAGCCATAGCTGCTACTCGCCGATCATCAACATTTAAAATAGCTATACCCGATGGGGGTAAGCTGGCCACTAATTTGCCCTTCTCTTCAGCAATACTATCAGGAGTGCCAAAAAATTCTAAATGAGCCTGGCCAATCACTGTCACCACCCCAATTATTGGCTGAACAACACTTAATAAATAATCCATATCCTGAGGATGGTCTACCCCCATCTCTAAAACTAAAAATTCGGGATAATTTTTATCTCTAAAAATTAATAATCCTAAAGCCCCAATAATAACCTTAACCCATCCCCAAGGCGAACGACCAGGTGAGGTGCTGCCTAAAATAGTAAGCGGTAAACCAATTTCATTATTATAATTTTTTATATTACCTCTTACTCTATACTTTTTACTTAAAACTAATAAAATCGCCTCTTTAGTAGTTGTCTTACCCACACTGCCAGTAATACCAATAATCTTGGGCTGGTATTTCTCTACTACTGCCCGAGATAATATTTTTAAAATATAACGCGCTAATGATTGGAACATAAAAAAAATTAATTCTTAATTGGCCGTTCGGCTGGAATCTGTTTATATTTTAAAATAAAATTAGCAATTTCACCAAATAATGGAGCGGCTGAACTTTCAGCCCAGACCACACCCCGCGGATGATCAATACGCACCACCATAACAAAGGCTGGATTATCTACAGGGGCGTAACCAGCAAAAGAGCCAATGTTAACTCCGGCAATATAACCTCGCCCATCCTTTCTGGGAACTTGAGCGGTCCCGGTTTTACCAGCCACATAATAACCCTCCACGCCGGCTTTCTTGCCATGACCATCTTCAACTACATTAACCAACATGCCACTGACCGTTCTAGCTGCTTCGGGACTAATAGCCTGACCAACCTGTTGCGGTTCAGTAGTAATCCTTGTGCCATCCGGATTAACAATCTCTTGCACTAAATAAGGCCTCATCAATTTACCTTCATTGGCTAGCGCTCCAAAGGCCATAGCCATCTGTAGGGTTGTTACATTAATGCCCTGGCCAAATGAAGCAGTGGCCGCATTAATGTCTTGCCCAAATTTTTCATATAAATTACTAATACTGCCGGCCGATTCAGCTGGCAACTCAATACCTGTTTTTTCGCCAAAACCAAACTTTACTACCCCAGCCCGAAAATTTTCTAACCCAATTTGGCGCATCACAAAAACCGCCCCAGTATTTAAAGAATCTTGAAGAACGCGAACCATATTTACTACTCCCCTTCCCTTAAAATCTGAATTATTAATTTTGTTATGGCCAACCATTACTGAACCGCTATCATTATAGGTTGTCTGGGGCGTCACCTTGCCCTGGTCAATGCCAATCGCCATAGTAATAGCCTTAAAAATTGAACCCGGCTCATAGGCTTCAAAGGTTGACTGATTATTAAACTGCCGTAAATCTTTAACTAGTGAATAATTATTAGGATCAAAATTAGGGGCCGAACACATCGCTAAAACTGCCCCTGTTTTGGGATCAATTATTACTACACTGCCGCCGTCAGCCTGATGTTTAGCTACTGCTTCCAATAATTTAGTACAAGCAAAATTCTGAATAGAACGATCAATGGTTAAAATTAAATCTGAACCGTTAGTTTGCGCCCTATAATCTCGCCCACCCAGAATAACCGCCCGATTAGCGCTCACATCTCCCTTCACTAAACCAGCCCGACCAGCAAGAATATCATCAAAAGCTTCTTCTAACCCATATTTACCTTGACCAATTAAATCGTCATCATTGGCAAAAGAAACAAAGCCTAAAATATTAGCCTCAATATTTTTTTCTGGATAATATCTATATTCTCGACTAGTTTGCCCCAGGCCATTTACGGTAATAGCATATTTTTCATCCTCATTTTTTGGTTGCCATATAACCGTTTCCCCGTCTAATGATAAATCAGTTGGACTTAAAGTAGCATCACCCCATACTCGGCTTAAAATCTTAAAATAAAGTTTTAGAATTTGCTCACCTTCTAATTTCTTAGTAATAACTTCATAGGGGTCATTGCCTTTATTTAAAATTTTTAAATAGTCGGCAATCTTAGCCTCTGATTTTTCTTTAAGGGCGGCATCATATCGAGCTTGAGCCATCTCTTGGTAAAATTTATCTGCTAGTAAATCCTGTTGCTTTTTTAAGATAGCTTCTCTAGCTGTGGCTATCTCTTCACTGCTGGACGCCGAAGGCAATTTAGACATTTCTTCATCTAATTGTTGCTTCAAATTATTCTGTTCAGCCTGTTTGATCTCGGCAATAATTGCTGGCTGGTCAAAAGCTTCAAACAAAACCGTAGCTAAATCAGTGGGATCAATAATGACTGGCAATAAATAATCAGCTGTTCCCCTTTCCCGAGCTTTAGTCTGTTCTTCTCTCTTTTGATTAATTTTATCTATCTCCAAATCACGCGGTACTGCATATAAGTTAAAAAGTCGCCGATTAGTAGCTAGAGGATAAAGCTCCTTGCCACCGTTAGCTGTCTTGTCATAAACAAAAATTTGACCTCGGGTCGGGGCAAGCTCAGCATAAAATTCCTGCTGATCGCGCGCTTTAGCTAAATAATAATCATGATTTATAATTTGTAGCCAAAATAATCTGGCTACTACCGTAAGACCAGCAATAATAAAAAAAATCAACACTAATTTCAAATTAGTATTGAATTTCTTTTTTTGTTGGTTATGAATATTAAACCGGCTGCTCTGAGCCACTAGTCTGTCTGGCCGGGGCATAAAATTACTTTTTAGCCATCAAATCATTGGCACTTACTGCGTAAGATAAATGACTCACTGGCACCATACCCAAATTTTGTACTTGTTGCTGCAAATAGCTATATGAATTAAGTTTAGCTACCTCGGTCTGCAAATCAGCTTGTTCTTGTTCTAATTTAGCTAGTTGCTTTTTATAATCTCGCAGGGCAAATGTCTGGATAGCCAAATTATTGGCTACGACTAAATAAGCTAAAATTAATAAAACTATCCCTGACCATAAACAATAATTTATTCGCCGCCATTGCCACTTTTTAGTATTGGCTGATTTTTGCCTTAAACAATTAGGAGAAACTAGTTCTTGGTGGCTGACTGTCATAGGGGTGAATTAATATTTAATTAAAGTTTACTGGCAGCGCGTAATTTAGCACTACGAGCTCGCGGATTAACCGCTTTTTCAGCCTCGCTAGCTCTAAGCGGATGACGATAAATTATTTTTAACTGTGCGTGATGGCCGCATTGACAGATAGGAAACTCTGGCGGGCATAGGCAATCTTTACTTTCCCTTAAGAAAAAATGTTTAACTATCCGATCTTCCAAGCTATGAAAAGTCACAGCAACAATGCGGCCATGGGGGCACAACAAGCTTAGGGACTGATTAAGGACAGAGGTTAAGTTTTCTAGCTCCTGATTAGTGGCAATACGTAAAGCCTGAAACAACTTTGTGGCGGGATGATGACGACTTCTGGCTATATAACTAGGTGGTAGTACCTGTTCCACTATTTCTACTAACTCCTTGGTCCGAGTAATTGGCTGACGACGACGATATTTAGCAATGGCCTTAGCTAATGGTCCAGCCCAGGGTTCCTCACCATAATCACGGATAATGCGCCTCAATTCACTTTCTGTCCAATGATTGACAATCTCGCTAGTTGACCTCGGACTTCCTGGCCCAAAAGCCATATCTAATGGCCCATCATGTTCAAAAGAAAACCCCCGATTAGCATCAGCCAACTGAGCTGATGATAAACCTAAGTCTAACACTATGCCATTAAATGGACCTTCAAGGCCTTGTTTCTTTAAAGCCTCAGTTAAATTAGCAAAATTATCATTGATTAAAAGAACATTCTGGATATTTTCGTGGGACAACTTCTCGCGGACAGCTTGAATAGCTAACGGGTCTAGATCAAAACTAACAATAAGACCAGTCGGGCCGACAGCTTTAGCTAAAGCTAGAGTATAACCCCCACTGCCTAGCGTGGCATCAATAAACCGTTGTCCCTCTTGTGGTTGTAAAACTGCTAATACCTCTTTAAGTAAAACTGGGGTATGCTGATACTCCATACTAAAGAAGGTTGTCCAGCGACTCAGCAATTGAGCTACTAGCTTGATCATTATTTGCCCGGTAAGCTTCCCAGCGGTCCTTGTCCCAAATTTCTAAACGATCATAAAGGCCGGCAATTACCACCTGCTTATGCAAATCAGCAAAGTGGCGTAGATATTCAGGTAGAACAATCCGGCCCTGAGCATCAAACTCTACTTCAGAGGCTCCAGAAAGCATAAATCGGGCAAAGGCCCGCTGGTTAGCCTTATTAAATGACAGACGGCTCAATTTGCTAGTAATTAATTCCTCCCAAGCATCTTTGGTGTATAAAAACAAGCAGTTGTCCAAGCCTTTGGTTACAACTGCTCCTTTTTTTAAATCAGCGCGAAACTTGGCTGGAAT
>ERZ795051.3316-NODE-3316-length-16523-cov-5.175006_pt1 | contig 16523 bp, 10 predicted proteins | sample MGYA00375135_ERZ795051 | MGnify/ENA primary metagenome ERZ795051 (study PRJEB30180, sample SAMN05720222) | activated sludge metagenome | isolation source: Anaerobic digester | place: Japan | collected 2015-05-26 ... | reverse complement strand
TCGGGTGTGGATTAAGTTCTGATTTGAACTTTGTGTCCTTAAAATAGCGTATAACTTGGGTGTATCTGATATGCATTTGAACGGTATACACAACCTGAACTTGTTGGATTGTATTCCAAATGTCGGTGTATCTGATATGCATTTGAACGGTATACACAACACTAATTAAATAAAAAGGACTACTAAATGTAGTCTTTTTTATTTGTCGGGTATTTATTATAAAAAGAATTAAAATGTCAATATACAGGTCATATTTTTTAAAAAATAATACATTAATTAGTAATAATGTAACAAACAATTCACAAAATCCTGTGACTGAAATATCATACGGTGGTTTTGGTGAGATTATTACAAGATTTATATTTGATATTGATTTTTCTAATTTACAAAATAGAATTCAAAAAGGTATTATCAATCCTCAAAGAATAAAAAAACACATATTACACATGACTAATACGATTAGTTATGCAAAGGAATATGTTGGTAAAAAATCATATTCACAATCAATAGATAGAGCAAGTAATTTTAGTTTAGAAATTTTTAATATCAAACAAAATTGGGATGAGGGTACTGGTTATGATTTTATCTATACAACCGATTTATCTAATAATGTGAAGCCACAGGCATCAAATTGGTATTCAGCAACAACATTATCACAATGGGAAAATTATGGTGCTTATATTAGTGGTGTTAGTGAAATTATTGGTGTTCAAAGATTTGAAAAGGGTAATGAGGATATTCATATTGATATTACTGATTATGTTAATCAAAGACTATTTGGTACTGGTTTAACTGAAAATGTTGTTTATAGTGGAATTTCATATGGGTTGGGTATTAAATACACAAATGATTTCGAAAATTTAAAAACATATAATATACAAGCAGTTGCGTTTCATGCGAAAAATACCAATACTTGGTTTGAACCGTATGTTGAAACAATAATTGATGATGAAATTTCTGATGATAGAAATTATTTTTATTTAGATAAGGAAAATGATTTGTATCTATATATTAATGTTGGTGGATTTCCACAAGATATTGTTGTGAATTCAGTTAATATTTACGATAATGAAGATAAACTAATTATGACATTTACTGGTGATTCAGTAATAAATGTATCAAAAGGTGTTTATAAGGTGTCATTTTTTGTTAATTCTAATGATTATCCAGATGGTATTATATTTAATGATGTGTGGGATTTAACAATTAATGGGAAAAATAGTAAATATTTTGGTAATTTTTATTTAATTGATAATTCACAATACATTAATATTAATCGTGATAATAGTTTAGTATTATCTAATTATCATTTTAATTTTTGGGGTATTGGTGAAAAAGAAAAAATAAGAGCAGGTAATATTAGAAAAATAAAAATAAATATTAAAGAATTTTATCCAAATCAAAATAAATTCATACCTTTAGATATTGAATATAGGTTATATACTACTATTGGTGATAAATGGGAAATTGATATAATTCCATTTACAAAGGTTAATAGAACAAATAGTGGTTATGAATTTGATTTAGATACATCATGGTTAATACCACAGGATTATTATCTTCAATTAAGGCTAAGAGATGGATATTATTACGAGGATAAAAAACCAATATCGTTTACCATAGTTTCAGATAATATCTTATGATATTCTATAAAATGTTGCAAATTTTAAAATTTTGATTTATATTTGTGCCGTTGATTATTTATTAATTGACGATTGTTATTGTATTTTTTTAAGTGGTTTTTTTATTACCGTAAAATAAATTAATTATTAACTGTAAATTTTAATGACTATGAATGATGAAAATGTATTGATGAACACACAAGGTGATGATTTATCAGAACTGAAAAAATTGTTTGCTAATTATCAACAAAAGCAAAAAGAAGGTACTGCAAAAAGAGGTAAATCTCGTGAAGAAATTTTGGCAAAGTATTTTGTGCCAAGAAAAACAAAAGAAGTTTTTAGAATTTTACCACCAAAACCGGGAAGAAAACACATTGAAGAGGCTTATTTTCATGTAGTTACTGTGAATGCTGCTGGTGGTAAAAAGAAACATGGTACAGTTCTTTATTGTCCAGCACACAATGATCCTAAAGTTGTGAAATTAGATGCTAATGGCAATCCAGTTTTAGGTAGTGATGGTAAACCACTATTAGTGCACGCACCCTGTCCATTATGTGAAAAACATAAAACACTTATAGCAAAACAAGATCCTTCAATTAGGGGTATTAAAAAAGAAAATATGACACCTGAGCAGTTGAAGATTAAGCAAAAAAATGATGAAATTTATAAGGAAGCGATTAAATGGGAAGCGAAAAAATTTTATATAATTCGTGGTATTGATAAGGGTGCTGAAAAAGATGGTGTAAAGTTTTGGCGATTTAAACACAATTATAAAAATCAAGGCACGTTAGATAAACTACTACCAGTACTTGAAGAATATATGATTGTGAATAAAGCGGATTTTTCTGATCCAGTAAATGGTACTGATTTATCTATAACAATGACTGAAAGTGAATTTAATGGTCATATATATAAAGCAGTATCGGCGATAACATATCGTGGAAAATCTTTATTAAGTCAAGACCCTATTGTTGCAAAACAATGGCTTGATGATAATATTACATGGCGGGATGTGTTTAAACCTAAAACAGCCCCCGGTATGACACCTTATGAATTTTTACAATCTGTTGCAAATGGTACTAATCCGTATTGGGATGATACTGATGCGAATAATAAACATTGGGTATTTCCGGGTCGCCCTGATTTGGAAGAAGCAGCAAATACACGTAGGGCAATTTTTGATGATTATGACGATGATTTTGAATTTGCTTCTGATATTTATGATAATGAATCGGTAAGTATTAGTAATATCACACAATCAAAAGTTGGTAAGTTTAATGACGATGCAACTGATTTGGGTAATGAAATTTTATCTGAAAATAAAATTGTTTCAAATACCCAATCAAGTGTAAAATCTGATGATATTGAAGATGTTGTTAATGATGAATCTGAATTTGATGATTACGATGATTTACCATTTTAATTGAATTTATATTTAACGGATAGTGGGTGGTATCATACCACTCACTATTTAAATCTCTAACAAAATTAATTGTTGAATATTATGGCAAAAAAAATCAATGAAGATGTTCCAATGAATGATGTGCGTAAACCTACGCCGAAGAAAAACTTTTCGTTGGATAATTTTAAAAAGAAAGCGGGTATTGAAGATATTTCTGACAAGCCATTAGAATGGATTGAATTTTCTAAGGGTTTTAAAAAAGCAACAGGATTACCCGGTGTTCCAAAGGGTTATGTAACGTTATTTAGAGGTCATACCAATACAGGTAAATCAACTGCAATATGTGAATCATTGGTTGCTGCACAAAGAAAGGGGATTTTACCTATATTAATTGATACTGAAAATAATATGGGTAGGGGTAATTATAGGTTAAAAGAACTTGGGTTTGATTTTGATAATTATATTAGAATTGATAATGATTATTTATTGAACGAATTTGGTAAAAAGCAGAATAAAGATAGAACTGAAGCATCGATTGAAGATTTGGCAAAATGTTTCTATTATTTTCTTGACATGCAAGATGCTGGTGAATTACCATATGATTTATTATTTGCAATCGATTCAATCGGTACTTTAAATTGTGTTAAAACAATTGAGGCTGCCGAAAAGGATGATACGCAGAATAATATGTGGAATGCTGGTGCATATGAAAAGGCGTTTATGTATTTGTTAAATAATACAATACCTAGTTCAAGAAAAGAGAATAGAAAGTATACAAATACCGTTGTTGCGGTACAAAAGATATGGATTGATAATATGAATAAAGGTGTTGTTAAACACAAGGGTGGTGAAACGTGGTATTTAGGCTCAAGACTGATATATCATTTTGGTGGTATTCTTAGTCATTCTACCAAAGCAGCGACTGCTGAGAGTAAAAAACGTGAGGTTAGTTATGGTATTGAAACAAAAATCAGTGTAGCAAAAAATCATGTTGACGGTCCGCTTGGTGGTATTTCAATGGAAGGTCGCATAATATCAACACCACTTGGCTTTGTTCATCCTGATGATAAAGATGCGTTTAAGAAAGAACATATTCTTTATTTTCGTAATTTATTTGAAGATAATAGTATTAGTGCTGATGATTTAACACTTAACACTAAAGCGATTGATAGTAATGGTAAAATTTCATTTGCTGATGGCGTTATTGAAAGAACTGATGTTGATGAATAATGAAAATTAGAACTTTATTAGTGGATTCTTCCTATCTTTTGAAGCGTTCATTTCATGGCGCAAAGGATACATATTCTGTAAATTTTGGTCATATTGGTGGTTTATATTCCTTTTTAACAACAATTCGTATGTTAATAAAAGAACACATGATTAATAAGGTGGTTTTAGTATGGGATGGTGAGGGTGGTGGTATTTATCGTCATAGAATTGATAAGGAATATAAAGCAAATCGTAAAACGAAAGAATGGTATAAAAAAATTGAAATGACTGAAGCAGAAATTCGTAGAGAAAAAGAAAAGGAAGAATCCCTATTAAAGCAAAGAAAAAGAATACAAGCGTATGCAGAAGAGTTGTTTTTAAGACAAATTGAGGTTGATAATATTGAAGCAGATGATATAATTGCTGAATATTGTTTAAGAAATTATGATAAAGAAGAAATTTTTTTATATTCTAATGATAGGGATTTTGCACAATTATTAGATTTAAATATAACAATAATTTTTCCAAATATCGAAAAGCCGATAACAAAGTATAATTATTTAATGTATTTTGACCATCATTATACTAATGCTTTAACAATAAAAATAATTTGTGGTGATACTGCTGATAATATTAAAGGTATTGATGATGTTGGTGAAAAAACATTATTAAAATATTTTCCCGAATTAAAATATAAACAACTTACAGTTCGTGAAATTTGTACAAAGGCGGATTTAATTAATAAAGAACGTATTATTAATAAAAAAAAGCCAATAAAATCATTAGAAAATATATTAAAAAATATTGATAGATTAAAAATTAATTATAAATTAGTAAATTTAAAAGAACCGATGTTAAATGAACTGGCGATTGATGAATTAAATCAGTTAGAAATGCCACTATCCCCCGAAAATAGGGGTAGTAAAAATTTATTTAAAATGATGCAAGAAGATGGCTTTTTAAGCATATATGGTAGTACATTTCCAAATTATGTTGAACCATTTTATACTGTAATTATGAATGAGAAACAACTACTTACAGAGTATTTGAAAAAAAATAAAAGAAATATATAAAATTTTCTTTTATTATTATTAAAACAAATTTATATTTGTAAATAAATTATTAATCAATTAAATTATATACGTATGAGTAATATTGATGGAAACAATATTTTTAAATTTTCTCTTTATCAGAATGATATTTTATTTTGTGAGAAAATTTATGATGCGGATCAGTTTAATCCGTTTACTAGGTATTCAATTGATATTCGTGATATTTTACCACGAATAATTTCAAGATTACAAAAAACATTATCAAAGCGTAGTTATGTTACTGACTATGGTGTTGGTAGAATTAATTTTGATGATGTTAATAGTGATGAGTATTCTTATGACTTAATTCATTCTGAACATGTGTATTATAATCCAACACCAATAACACAACAAATTGACGATAAAATTATTCATGGTGTTGAATTTAAATTTGGTTTATATATAAACAATAATCCGATTGTTGAAAGAATTTTTTATGTTGATTCATTTAATCCCATTTCAAGATGGTCTGTTGATATTGTTGAAACATTTGTTGAAATAACTGATAGTATTGTAGAAAGAATAAAAAAGAATGATATTAAAAACATTTGGGATGATTATGATTTAATAAATCGTAAAGGACTCACATTTCTTCAGGTTAGAGAATTATCACTTGCCGATAGAGAAAGATTGTTGAATAGTTTGAAAAGTTGCTGATGATTTAATTATTAGTATTATTTCAACAAATATGTTATTATTTTGCAATAATTTTATTGTTGTGTATTGTTATATTTTTTAAAAATAGATAGAAATGGGAGATATTAATGAAAATACATTTAGTGCTTATTTAGGACCTGAATTTCAACAAAAATTAATGTGGCAACTTTTGGTAGAACCTGAATTTGCTGAAAAAACAATACCCAATTTATCGATCGATTATTTTGATGATCCTAATTTAAAAAGATTATATATAATTATATTAGAATATTATCGTGATTATCAAAAAGTACCAAATCTTCAAAATAAGAGTATACATCAAGCAATTAATAAATATAAAACACCAAATAATTTAATAGAAGAGGAAGCATTATTTTCTATAGTTAAAAGAATTGAGTTGTGGAATGAGAGAGTCATTAATAAACAAATGTTATATGATGGTGATGCGGTACAAAAAACAACTAATCAATTTATAAAACAACAAGAATATAGAAAAGTTGCTGAATATATTTTAGAAAAAGTTAAAAATGGTGAAATAAAAAATAAGAATATTGTCTTTACCATTGAGGAACGTTTTCAAAAAATATCAAATATTGGTGAAGATAATGATGATTGTGAAGAAGTTATTGAGGGTATTGATAATGCGTTGAGAAAAGAATTCAGACAACCCATTGCGACTGGTATTGGTGCTATTGATGCACTTACTGGTGGTGGTTTGGGTAAGGGTGAAATTGGTATTGTTTTATCACCATCAGGTGTTGGTAAAACAACATTTTTAACAATAGTTGCGAATACTGCATATGAAGATGAAAAAAATGTTGCGCAAATAATTTTTGAAGATACTAAAGATCAGATAAAACGTAAACATTATACGATTTGGGCAAAATCTAAATTAAGTAAATTGGATGAAGATGAAGAGAATGAAAGGGTATCTAAAATTGTGCATGAGAAGGCAAAAAAAATGGAAGGTAAGGGTAGATTGATTATAAAAAGATTTAGTCAAGAAAACACAACAATGTTAGATATTAGAAATTGGATGATTGCATATCAAAAGAAATATGGATTTAAATTTGATATTTTAGTTTTGGATTATTTGGATTGTGTTGAATCACATAAAAAAACATCTGATAGAAACGATGCTGAACTTTCGGTAATAAAAGCATTCGAAGCATTAGCATCTGATTTTAATATTCCTGCATGGACTGCAATACAAACAAACCGTTCGGGATTTAATGCTGAGTTTGTTGATGCACAGCAATCTGGTGGTAGTATTAAAAGAATACAAAAAGCCCATTTTTTTATGAGTATTGCAAAAACACAAGAACAAAAAGAAGCACAATTAGCAAATATTTCGATTTTAAAAGCGAGATTTGCACAAGATGGGCAAAAATTTGAGGATTGTATATTCAATAACGATACTATGCAAATTATAATAAACGATCCCAGATACCAATTTTCTAAAGTAAATAAGTCATTAAAACATTATGATGATAATGATATAAAAAAAATAGAAGAAAAGGCGAATAAATTAAATGAATTGGGTAATGAGAATTTAAATTCAAATGAAGGTGTTATTTTTAATGTGTTAGATAATTACAATAACGATGATTTATCGGAAAATTTTAATACGAATTGTTGTGCTGATACTTCAAATGATAACACAATAATTTCGAATATTGAAAATATTGATAGTGTAACAAATGATTTTAATTTGATTGACCCAGATGTATCTATGGGTGTTGATAATAATAATATTAATGATTTGTTATCACAATTACGTAAGACGCAAAATGTGAAACGCAAAACGTGAAATATGTCGTGAGTTATGTTTTTAAAATCGATGATTTTTCCAATCATCGATTTTTTTTACAATTAGTATTTATTATTATAAATTAAAATTATTTGATTATGAAAAGAAATGTTGATGATTTTTATTTAAATCAAATTACTGAGGAATTGTTATTTTTTGAAAACGTTAATCAGACAAAGAATTTTTTGAAATCAAAAAATCTTGATCCGAATACAAATACCACAGGTAAAAATATTTTTGATACTATTACTGGTATTACTAGGGGTGACGGTTATACTTATTTATTAACACGTTTTTATTTAAATGATAATGTACCAATTAAACGTTTAAAAAATTTACACGATTATATTAAACAAAACAAAACAATTTTAACTAAATTACCTAAACCAATTTTATCTTATGAAACATATGAAGAACTTTATCAAGATATTATTGATTTTGAAGGTAATAGATTTTTGAAAAAATTAATAAATGAATTGCCACTTAATTTAAGAAAGCAATATGAAACACTTAACGATGATGAAAAAAATATTATAAAAAATGCTGCTGATGATTATTATAGTAAACTAACAAAAGATCATCGAAGATATTTTATGGATAGTATTAGTGGTTATAAAGATATTGGTGTGGTTATTAATAATTTGGTTGGTTATATTCATGCTGTGGTGAGTGGGCAAGATTATTTTTCAATCAAGAAAAAAATTGAAAACACACCAGATACCGAAATAGTATATGATGATTTGAATAAAAAAATATTAATTGCACATATAAAAACTTTTGAATCTTCGACTATATTGGGTTGTACTACGAAGTGGTGTATTTCTAGAGATAAAGAACATTGGAATAGTTATAGACGTGGTGGTAAAAATATTTTTTTTATATGGGATTTTAATTACACCCCCAATAATGATTATTATTTGGTAGGTGTTGCGTATTATAGAAAAAAACCTGAACATTCGGCAACATATGTAAAGGGTAATGATAAGGTTAGTTTAGGTGCGATTCTTAAAAGTAAGGGGTTAACTTATGATATTTTTGATAACTATATTGATGAATTAATAAAATCTAAATTAAATGTCAATGATATTGATTTGATGGATGCATTAATGAATTATGATGATAATCCTGATTTGCTTATTAATGTAATAAGTAATAGTAATATTATTAATAGTTTTAATACGTCAGATGGTGTATCGTATGACGATGATGTTGTTTATTTGGGATTATCTGACACCGAAATGGCTGATATGTTAGAAATCGATTATGACGGTTTTAATTATATATATGCAATTTCAAATGGTCGTTACTATTATGAAGTGGATGATGATGAATTAAATTATATGTATAATAGATTAGATAATGATACAATTGCACTGGTGAAGAAATTGTTAAAAAAAATTGGTGTTTCTGATGAAATGATTGGTAATATTTCAGAAGAAGGTGTTTTAAAAAACTTATTTGAAAAAATGGGTTGGGGTGAAATGCTTGATGAATATATTTATTATATAAATGATGCTATTAATGTTGCAATGAGAGAAAAGGCATTAAGAATACTAAATGAAATACCGTTTGATATTGTTAATGGGAGTTTTATTGTTGGTAATATGATATCATACATGGAAAAACATCATATCACTGCTCATAATTTTGATGAGTTGATTGATGAAATTAAAAATAATTTACCAGAAATTTCATATGAAGCGTTAAATGATGTAATTTATGATAACAATGTGTTAGATTTAAGATATTTGAATGGTTATGTGTTAGATTTTGTTGGTGATATTATACAAAATAATGAATATTGGTTACAAAATAAATTAATTGATATAATAAAAGTACTACATAAATGGGGGTTTGAAGTATTAATTGGGAAAAATTATGCAGTGAAAGAATATAAAAATATGAAGATTATTGTTAATGATATTGATGTTGATGAAAATATTAACGATACTATTGTTACTGCAACACTTTATTATAATGAACATTATTATCATAACATATTGGGAAAACCAAAACCTCAAAACAGAAAAATTAAAGTTCCTTTGAATAAGTTACGTAATTATATACAACAATTAAAAATACCGTTTGATATGAATGAAACAAAATCTAAATCAAGAAAAATTATACATGATGTATTATTTGAATTAATAAAAGAAAATTTTCTTTTAAAAAGGGGTTAATTTTTTTATATTAAAAAGTTTTTTTTATTGATGTGTAGTATTTATTACATGCAATTAAATAATTGATTTTTGACAATATTGCGGGTTGGAGTAATGGTAACTTACTTGGCTCATAACCAAGATATAAGGGTTCGAATCCCTTACCCGCTACAAAAATTACATTTTTGGCTGTTAATACCAGTGTTTTTATAAAAACGGGGCGTATTACCTAACATTTGATGGTTAAGAATGGTTTTTCAGATTAAATTATCTGGTTTTTCAAAAACGTTATTAATGGTATTAAAGAAAGTGGAGATGTTACGATAAAAACATTTCCACTTTTTTATTTTATTGTTGATTTTAATTTTATTTGATTGTATTTATATTAAATATAATTCAACCAATTTGGTTGAATTAGTTAATTAACAGGACGGTCATTAACTTACATAATTTGAATTATATAAAATTTAATTAATTCATATGACATTTTTTGCTAGACCTAATTTAGATGACGTACAATTTAGACAAGAAACTGGTAGTACATTGACGCTGAGTGGTAGTACGATTATTAGCAGTTTCAGTGGTTTGTCATTGAGCGATAATTATGGTGATAGAATACCAATTGTTATTTCTGGTCAATCTGAAGGAAAGGTTATGACATACAAATCAGGTTGTATTGTGCTTTCTGAAATAACAACGACTGCAAATATTACATATAGTGGTGCATCACCAACAACATGTACTGTAGGTGGTTTAGTATCGGGTACTGATATTAGTGGATGTAATATTAATAAAATTATTGAAATGATGGCATCTCCAGTGGTATCACCAACATTAACGCCACCCTTTGCAACGTTATCTTTAAATCCAAACCCAAGTGTTTATGAAGTTGGTAGTAGTATATCTTTTATTGCTACTGGTTGTTATAATATGGGTTCTGTATCACCAGTGTATTGTAACGGTCCTTCAACAAGAACTGGATTGCCAACAGAATATAACTTTTTCTATAATGGTGGAGTTCCAATTAAAATTACAACATCTAATTTATGCACAACCACATCAATTAATGGTGTTGTTAGTAATGGTAATAATGGGGTTGGTTTATATGTGTGTTATTCTGCTGGTGAATATCCAAAAAGAAGTAATGGGGATACTGTTGGTATGACATGTTGTCCTGCGGGTGTTTCAAGTACAGTATGTGTTAATTTTGTTGGCACTTATCCATATTTTTGGGGAAGTAGTGATACAAAACCAGTTATTAATCAAATATTAATTAATAGTGCAAATAAATGTGTAGGAATTAGTAGCGGTAATGTTATTGTTAGTAATTATGATGTGGTTGGAAAATATATTTGGTTTGCAATTCCAAGTGAAAGTGCGACAAAAACGAAATGGCAAGGATCGAATTCACCAACTAATTGTGGTACAATACCCGGTGATTTATTTGATTCTGAAGTTGTATGTGCAATAAATTCACCAAATAATTGTTGGTCTAATGTTAGTTATAAATTTTATGTAAGTAATTATCCAACAAGTATTAATTATCAAATGACTTTTAAAAATAGTTAGATATGTCAATACAGTATAATGAGAATATAAAAATTGCTGCACCCGCACCACTTGATAAAAGATATTTAAGTATTAGAAGTGTTAATGGTGTTCAAGTACCGTATTCATCAACCACAGAAGTTAATAATACTATAATATTAAGCGAAAGATATATTGGATTAACTGTTAATGTTAATGGTGTTGAGTATTGGTACAAAGACGGTATTTTAGATAATGATTTAATTGAAAAAAAATATAATACCAAATTTTCAATTGATAATATTATTACTGGTGGTACAAATATTGGTTATTTTAGCGGGTATAGCGGAATTCAAATATTACCAATAAATCATTTATTAGATGGTAATTATGATGGTAATTATCAATCATTATATAATTATTATTACAGAGGTGTTGATGGTAAAATTCATACTGGTGTATCGCCAATAGATGGTATTGGTAGAAGGGGTTATTATAGTCAATCAATTGACAAATCTTGGTTGTGGAATGAATATACTGGTAGTTCTAATATAAGGGGTTGGATTCTTGTTGATGGCAATATTGAAAATAATATTGGTGTTTTTTTAAATGGTGTTACATATTATACAGGTATTGGATTATCAAAACCATATACAGGTGCAACGTGGCAACAGGGGGTTGCTTATAATAATGGTTCTAATTTAGTAATTAATGCTGTTATTGGTAGTGTGAATACTGGTACAACGTATATTGTCGGATCACCTGTATATAGTCATACTGACAATAGTTTAATGAACTATAGAACAATTAAATCAAAAACACCAAATTATATAAATGTTAGTTACGATGAATCTTTTATATATTTATCTGGTGCAAGTGCTATAATATCTGCACAAAATGTTGGTGTTGGTACTGGTGTTTATAAAACTAGAACTGGTGATACAATACAGTTTAAATCATTAAAAGGTAGCGGTGATACGTTTATAACACAATCTGGTGATGATATTATAATATTTTCAAGTTCTGAAAGTGGTAGTGGTTATGCGATTACTGGTGCAACTAATATTGGTAGTGGTGTTGGTATATACTCAAACGTTGATTATAGAAAATTACAATTAAGAACAATAATTGGTTCTGGTAGTACGATAATAAATCAAAGTGGTGATAGTATAATAATTAATTCTATTGGTGGTGGTGTGTTTACTGAAAATATTGTTGTTAGTATTGCTGATGGAAAAACATTTGGTAAATATGTTAATGGTGATATAATACCTTCAAGTGGTAAAACTGCACAAGAAGTAATTAAGATGGCATTGACGGAAGCGTTAGAACCTACAGTAAATTTATCATCATCGGGTAATGATGTTGTGTTTGGTAAATCCCAGAAAATTGTAAATCTCTCATTCTCATATACGATAAATACGTTAAATGCGCATGTTGATACAGTATTACTTGAATGGAGAAGAAACGATACTGGTGATTGGAATGTATTACCAATAACAACTGATATGACACAATATGCACACGTAATTAATGAAACTGATAGATTTGATTCAACAATTATTAACTATAGATATACGGTAACAGATAGTGAGGGTGCAACAAAAACTGTTACACATAATGTTACACCTGAACAATATGCAGCACCAACAATGTCAATTACATTAAATGGAACAATTACATCACCTGAAACACAAAATGTTAGAGAAAAAGGAAATGTTATTAGTAGTCCAAGTGGCACAATATCATCAAATAGAGCGTTAGTTAATATTACTGCATGGACGTTAGAAAGAAGATATAATGGTGGTACTTGGCAGATATTATCATCGGCAAGTGGTTTAAACGTTCAATCAGTATCTATTCCGCAGTATAACGATAATACTGGAATACCAACGAATGCTACTTCAATTGAATATAGAATTGGGTATACTGATGAGTATACAAGTGGTAATGGTGGCAATCAATCAATAACATTTAAATATTTTTCATATTGGGGATTTAATACAAACACAACAATTAATGAAACACAAATAGAAGCGTTGTCATATAAAAACTTTAAATCGTCAGTTGCGTTAACTTGGAATAATATTAATACTCCAATAGGTAATTATACATATTATGCGTATCCAAGTACATATAATGATATTACATCAATTATAAAGAATGGTGTTAATCAGGATTTTGGTGCATGGTCAAAATTATCGAATGTTTCAGTAACTAATTCTTATGGTGAAACATTGACATATAAGGTGTATAGAACAAATGCAACTGGTGCGTATGGTGCTACTGATTGTATTTCAATAACATAAATTATTATACATAAAATAATAATATAGTAAAATGGCATTAAGACAATCTGATATATTAGAACATAATAACCCTAATCTAGCGGTTGCAGATAGTGATTTTGTTAAGGGTGGTTTTAGATCACCTGTTAATGATTTAATAGAATTATATGCATTATCGAATAAAGTTGATGAACCCACTGCTGCTGGACAGTTGAAAGAACATGCAACAATAGTATATGTGATATCTGAAAATAAATATTATGAATTGGTGGATATTAATAACGTTGGTAATAGTAACGGTTGGAAAGAGTTTTCGTTAGGTGGTGGTGGTAGTATTACTGGTGTTACAAATGGTTTACATTTATCAAATTCGGGTAAGGTAATTGCATTAGGTGGTGAATTAACTGGTGATACTTCATTTAGTGGTGGTGTGTTGAAATATACAACACATTTAAATTTTACTGGTGATACTGATATTATTGATAAACAATATGTTGATAGTTTAGTATTTGGATTAAGACCCAAACCTGCGGTTGATGTTGCTACAACAACATCATTAACATATCCGTTTAGTGGGTTAACTACGATTGATAATATTACTTTAACAACTGATAAAAGGGTTTTAGTTAAAGATCAGATTGATAAAACTCAGAATGGTATTTGGATTGTTAAATCGGGATTATGGGTACGTGCTGATGATTTTGATGGTTCACCACAAGGTGAAATTGTGAGTGGTAGTTATGTGTTTGTTTTAAGTGGTGATACGAACAAAAAATCTTCGTGGATTTTAGATACACCCGATCCAATATATGTGGATGTGACACCACTAAATTTTCTGTTATTTGATTTAGCACGTGAAGTTAATGAAGGTATTGGTATTAATATTACATCAAATAATGGTGTTAATGTAATATCGGTTGATGGCGAGAATTTAGTTGGTAATTCGTTAGTTTGGTCTGGTGATACGTTTAATGTTGATGTTAATAGTGGTAGTTTATACACAACATTGAATGGTAAGTTAGATAAAATTACATTTAATAATTTTACTGGAACAACATTACCAAATAATTACGTAAGTAAAAATATTTATACTGGATATACTGGTATAATAAATCTTAGAATAAGCAATATTGAAACAAATTATATAAATGCTGCTAATAATGGATTAACTAAATTAGGAAATACTGTATTGTTTGGTGGTACATTAACTGATAATACTTGTATTAATCTTGATACAAATGATTTAATGTTTAGGAATTCATCAAATTTAAATACTGTATTACATTTACATTCTAATAATATCAATAATTGGATTTCATTATCAACTACAGATACTGGTAATACTAAATGTTCTTATTTAAATATTAATACTAATTGTTTACAATTTGAATATTGTCAAGACACAACTAATCAACAACTAATTAGTTTGTGTGATAAAACATATTTTAAATCTAATAATGGTTGGGTTTTTGATACGTTTAATTGTAGTGGACATGGATTGATTAAGTACGCAAATGATTACACTTCATTAATGATAAATCCGAGACAAATACCAGATATTGGATATGTGACTGGTATTACCTCTAATAATCTTGTTAACGTATGTAATGGTTTAACTAAGGTTGGAAAAACTGCTATACTTGGTGGTGAAATTACTGGTGATACTTGTATTTATGCGGTTAATGGTGGTAAAAACATTTCAATAGATTTTAAGGATAGTGAAGGTAATTTATATATATGTGCAACGGGTGGTGGTAAAGTAAATGTTTCAGTAAATTCTGGTATAACATATACTGCTAATTATTCATCATCGTTCGTTAATCGTTCACTTGTTGATAAAGAATATGTTGATAATAGAATTGATGTTATTAATACAACAATAATTAATTCAACACCATATTATACCACTAATAATGATAGGTTTATTGGTGTTAGTGGATATTCTATTGGTAATAATGCTTATATTTATTTAAATACAAATCCAATCATTGGTCAGAAAATAATAATATCTGATATTCAAGGTCAAGCATTAACAACACCAATTTATATTGATGGTAATGGAAAAAATATTAATGGTAATTCAACTGGTATGATTAATACCGATTATGGTTCGGTTACATTAATTTATAACGGTAGTTTTTGGAGTGCAATTGGTTTTGTTAATTAATGTTTAATATTAAATAAAAATAATTTTAAACGATATTTAGTGTTACTAATATCTTAAACTATTTATATGTGATAATAATAAATAATATAAAAAAATAAAATAGTAGAAAACAATGGCAGTTGGTACGGCAGTTAGTACAAAAATTTCGTTAGACAACAATAAAGTTGTTCAAAGTTCTGGTAAAATTTTAACACTATCGGGAAATACATTAATTGCCAGTAGCGGTACGTTGAAATATCTAACAGATACGTCATCAACTTATGATGCACGTTCTGTTACAGATGCTGGTTTTGTGACTGGGTTAACTAGTGCAATTTCGAGTAATTTAAGTAGTAATTATTACACAAAAACAGTTATTAATAACTATACTGGTGCAACTGATACAAGAATTGGTGATATTGAAAGTGATGTTGCAATTTCATTAACAGGTGCATCTAATGGTTTAACCAAGGTTGGTAATCATGATGTTAAATTAGGTGGTGTTATAACTGAAAGCACTATAATTACTGATAATAGGGGGACTCCTGTTGGTATTCAATATGGTGGTGATTATAGTGCAAATTATACACCTCGTAGTTTAGTTGATGCTGG
>ERZ795051.3298-NODE-3298-length-16597-cov-26.163644_pt1 | contig 16597 bp, 23 predicted proteins | sample MGYA00375135_ERZ795051 | MGnify/ENA primary metagenome ERZ795051 (study PRJEB30180, sample SAMN05720222) | activated sludge metagenome | isolation source: Anaerobic digester | place: Japan | collected 2015-05-26 ... | reverse complement strand
AGTCCACTTCGTATGAATAATTACCGTTAAATTTCAGTCCTGTATCTATGTACTGAGTGCCGGTGCTTTGCAGATACTCGACTGCTCTATAGGCTGGCGGTAAAGGATTCTCAGCAATCTTATCTATATAGATCTTGCCGACATTAAGATGCTCGTCAGGTATCGTGAATTTTAGATTCATGATACACCTCCCTGTGCAGTCGTATGCACATACAGTGTCCCGAATAGCTTCCTGTAGCTGTTACCATCGGAAGCCGTAAAACAGAAATGCATATCGTATGTTCCCTCCATAAGACCTGATGTATCCTGACTTACAAGCTGGACGGAGAAACCGTCTTCGGTTGCCTCGCAAGCCTTACAGATCAGCGGTATATGAGGGCTATCTGACTTAGCAACAAAAATGAACATCGTACCGCCCTCAATGCTGCCTTCACCGACCTCGACTTCAATATCGAATACCGGCAGAGTATCTCCTGACAGGCATTCCATATCCTGCATTTTTCCGTAAAATTCCATTACATTCCACCTCCGAATACTTCATTCCATAGTGTGCTTATGAGTGTGCCTACATTATAGGTGTTGCCGTTCCAGTCATATAGTAGCGTATCACCGTGAATCGTTGCTTGTGAAGAGATATTTCCTCCAGCAGTTATATTGCCTCCAGCAGTTATATTGCCTCCAGCAGTTATATTGCCTCCAACAGTTATATTGCCGGATGCTGTAAGCCGTAGGGACGGCTGGTCATTAATAGAATTGTATAAGTATATTGCTCCTGCTTGAAAAACAATTTTCTTATCGATAGATGTATTGCTTAGAACAAGCTGCAAAGGAGTGAGTTCCATTGTCCATTCATTGCAGTTCAGTGTGATCGCATCATAGTACTCAGAAGCAGAGCTTATATTTATCTTACCACCTGTCATCTGTAAGGCAGAGGCTACGACTGTGCCGTTTGGCAGGACACGGAATATTCCGTTACCGTTGTTGATGTTGACGCTGGATGCTGTAACATTACCGTTTGTATCGACGTGGAAAGTGCCGTTTCCGTTGATTATCTCCAGTCCTCTCAGCACTCCGGCAGTAATGAAGTCTGCAACGAATCCACCGTTTAGGGTTGCTGCCATTGTATACGGTCCAGCATAGCCGTTATGACTGACACCCCAGCCGCCTAAGTTATAGCGCCATACATGAGTGGCTGTTGTCTTATCATCAGTGTCCATAATAAGGATCTCATTGCCGTTGACTACGACACGGCCATTGATACCGGCATTGATAAGCTCTGTGGCTGTTGCTTTCGCCGAAGCAAGGATGTCAAGCTTCTGCTTTGGCAGCTCATATTCTATGAGTTTAGCCGTCCTCGTAGCGATATCGGTGATACGCTCCGCACGGTCTCCTATCTCGATAGTTGGAGCGTATGGCTTGTATATGTCGACTGAGCGGCGCATTACCCTCAGTTCCTCGTTGATGTCCATATACTCATTGAGGAAAGGGTATGTCCAACCACATTTCACGGCTGTATACGCATTATTGATTGTACTCAGATCAAGTACTTGTGCCTGATATGCCTTGCGGATACGGTTGTTATTTGTGAGATAGTCCTGTCCGGCAGCTTTAAGATTTTCCGGAACTGTTATATCGTCAAATATCACCGTCCCCTCGATCACACCGAACTGATCTATAGCATTGGTATCATCGAGATAGATACAATCGCTGTTGACTGTTGCTATTGTTAGGCGTTCTGCTGTCTCCTCCGGATGCAGCTGATAACCAAGAGGTATAAGCCGTGTTATGATGTTCGTGCTGTCAGTATCTACACTGAGAGAGACTATATTATCAGCAAGCTGTATCTTCGTACTGCTTCTGCTGCCGATCTGTGTCATAAAGTCAAGGACAAGGCTACCATTGACCTTCCTGATACGTATTTCTCCACCGATACGCTCTATGAGATTTACACGTATTTCTTCGAGGGTATTCCTGTAAGCAGTCGTCTTACTGTTGGTGTTATCACCTGATATGTCGCATGAGCCAAGAGATATCTGCTTATCCTGAGAGACGTTAGCATTATGGACAGCGAGCAGAGCCGTCAGGAACTCCGGGACTGTGCTGTTCTCATAGTGATGATAAGGCTGTATACTGTCGCACAGATATCCAAGATAGCCCTCACAGGTGCCACCTTTGGTCAGCTTTCCTGCATTTGACATACTATCAGTGTGCGTCAGCAGTGTCCCCTCAAACTCTACCTCATTTGTCAGTGTATTCGTGACTTCGATGATGTCCTTCCTGTCGTTCAGCTCATCCTCATATCTGGGGTTCGATACAGGGATACGGAAGGTGAACTTCGGTATCTGATTAACTTCATCGTCGATACGTCCGGAAGATAACCGGTAACGGCTCTGAGTATCAGGCTCATGCAGTAGCTGTCCATTGATAGTTATCCGATACATTTACACAATCCCCCTTCCCATATCCTTCCAGTCATTCATGAACTCTGCGAATCCAGCAGGAGAATTATCATAGTCACCCTCAAGAGCTGCCGCATAGAATCGCTGAGCAAGTGAAGCATCAGCGGTGGTTATCATGCCGTCCATATCTGCATCTGCCGCCCTTTCCTGCTCCGGCGTAAGTCCTGAAGGCCTTCCGGCGGATATCTCTCCGACTGCCGCAAGAATAAGCGTTACATCTGAACCATCAACAATACCGTCATCGTTGATATCAGGAAAATGAACTGTATCTGCCGTGTACATCTTATTACTGTTAGGATACATATAAGGCTCTGCCCGGAATGTGACAGTAAACGTGTATATTCCGTGATTTTCCTCAAATGATACCGCCGGTTCTGAGACCATGAAATAATAGTCCGGCAGCAAGCTGTCCTCAAGCTTTTTTCTGCCTGTCCAATGCAGCGCCTCTATTATCCTCACGATCTTATCCTGAGCTCGTCTGCCGTGGAAGCAGAGCAACTCAAACTTATAAGACAGCGGTCTTTCACCGTAGCTCTGTCTGCCGCACACACTGCCGAAGTCGTAAGTCACGCTTGAATAAGGTACACGTTCACGGTAATCATCCTTAGGTGCAGAACCTATATTGCGCTTAAGCATTTTCAGCCCAAGTGTATAATACGTATTAGTCGATCCATCTATTGTTATAGCTGCTTTCATGCAAGGCCTCTCTTTCTGAGCACAACTTTTTCGCCCTGGGCTTTATCCATCTTATCACCGTATTAGTCGATCCATCTATTGTTATAGCTGCTTTCATGCAAGGCCTCTCTTTCTGAGCACAACTTTTTCGCCCTGGGCTTTATCCATCTTATCACTTGCTATATCAACTACACCCTCAGCAAGCACCTCGTCACCAACAATAAGCTGTATATTCACAGGCTGACTATCCGGATGTTCTGTATTGTTGTTGACAGTGCTATAGCTGTAGTTGTTGACTATGTCAGTCGTAGGACTTGAAGTATATCCGCTGTCGATATAAGCAGACTGCCTTCTAAGAGCATCTACGGCTTCGGGAGCAACTTTCAGTGCGAATCTGTCAGCCACCTTGTCGATCCACTCGGTATTATTTTCAAGAGGAATAACGGCCTCAGCGCCGTCCTCACCAATCCATGACAACTCAGGACGTGTGACTATTCCGCCTCTTGCATGGCCTGTAAGCGACTTAAATCCACTTATCACACTTCCTACAGGATTTACAACGGTCTTTAAACCGTTCCATGCTCCTTTAGCACCGGAGACCAGTGCTCCGCCGAAGCCGCCGCTTTCGATTGCATCATTCATTCCTGACTTGAAGTCCTCGATAAACTCTTTACCTTTTTTATATGCACCACCAAGGCCGATCTCGTTGAAGAACGCCTCAATAAGATCTTTCGCCGCACTCCGCATTTTATCATGTAATGCAACGATACCCTCTGCAAGCTTGATCACTATTTTGAACGCTGCAACGGTAAGCTTGATTATATTTTCCGGATTGAGAAGATACTCTGCCAGCTTGGCTATGATCTCAATAGCTGCATCAAGGAGCTTTGGGGCAGCTACAATGAGCGCATCCACAATATTGTCTACTATCTTCGGGAGATCCTCTGCCATTACATCAAGACTGTTCAGGAGACCGTCCACAAGCCCTAAGAGTATTGCTATAGCTGCATCCACAAGACGCAGGATATTCTCCGGCTCTGTAAGTGTCTCAATGATCTGTAGAATCATGTCGATAGCCGCAGGAATGAGCTCCGGAAGGTTCTCGCCCAGATACTCTGCAAGGCTCTCAATAAGCGTTAAGGCAGCATCTACAAGTAGCGGCAAGTTGTCCTTAAGTCCATTGCCGATTGTGCTTATGATCTTAATAGCTGTATCGAGGATAAGTGGCAGATTGTCTGAGAGTGATTTTGAGAAGGAGTTTATCATCTCCGCTCCACGCTTCATCAGATCTGGCAGCCGCTCGATTATGCCTTTTGAAACTGTATCCAGCAGATCTCTGCCGACAGAAAGTAATGCAGGCAGATTGTCTATTATAGCATGACCTAACCCCTGCACCAGTTCCCAGCCTGCCGAAACAAGTGACGGTAATACGTCGCTGATAAGATCTGGGAGCGCATCTGCTATTATAGGTGCGATCTCCTTGATAAGCTCTCCTATACCTGCAAGGGCTTGCTTCGCAGCCGGAAGAAGATTTCCGAAAGCTGACGAGGCTGTTTTTACAAAGTCGCTGATTAACTTTCCTAAATCTGCCTTTGGGTCAGCAATACCGGTCACAAGATTCTTCCAGGCAGACTTCATTGCTCCGATCGAACCGGATATCGTATGTTCCGCTTCCTTTGCTGTGGTGCCGGTTATATCCATGCTGACCTGTATTTCGTGTATAGCATTTACAACATCAGCATAGCTCGATATATCATAGTGGATACCGCTTATCTTTTCGGCATCAGCAAGCAGACGTTCCATTTCGGACTTTGTGCCGCCATACCCAAGCTTAAGATTATCAAGCATGGTATAGTTCTGCTTTGCAAATCCCTGATAAGCGTTCTGGATGCTCTCCATTGTAGAGCCCATTTTATTAGCGTTATCCGCCATGTCTGTGATAGCCATGTCAGCTATCTTCGATGCTTTAAGAGTGTCACCGCCAAGCGACGATATAAGAGCCGCCGAGAAGCCTGTAACAGTCTCCATGTACTCATTGGAGCTGAGACCGGCAGTCTTAAACGCATTCTCAGCATACCCCATAACAATGCTTGCTGATTCCTTGAATAGCGTCTCCACGCCACCAGTCAACTGCTCGTAGTCTGCGTAGGCTGATATCGCCTGCTTACCAAGCACTGCTACAGCTCCGGAAGCGGCGGCTGTTGCTCCGGCTATTACCTCCATTCCCTTTTTTGCAAGGGAACCAAGCTGTGCTATACCGTTTTTAAATCCGGTCTGATCTATCGCTGTATCAAATTTTAATGTACCGTCAAAAGCCACACTGATCCCTCCTTATGGATCGTGCGGCTCATAGGCTCATTGCACTTGTTTTCCGTTTTCGATTTTTACTTCAAATATCGATTTACAGCCCCGTGTACATTTGACATATACACCGGAGCATACTGCGATATTGCTGTATAATATAGTTTTAGCTCCGCAGTGGGGACAGCGGAGCCATTTTCTTTCCGTTTCCGGAATAGGTATTTTATTCATTTCGCACCTCAAACACAGCACTTATCTCATCATCGGTCATTTCATACGGAATAGCGATACGGCGCTGTATTTCCATGATGCGATGCCTTTCTGCATCGTCTTTTATCTTGCTTAAATCAGCAGATCGATATGCTATCCTTTTCTGACAAGCCGAATCATCGGGAAGTGCTGCCATAAGGCAGCGGAATTGCCACCAGTGCATCTCAGCTGTAAGCAGATCTATACCATAGTATCTTAGGAAATCTCCTATGATATACTTAGCATCGTACTTATAGCTGAACACCGGAGGTCTGCGAGGTTCTTCAGCCCCGTCAGCCTGTTCACCTTCTGGCATTTCAGGATCCAGGGCATCAGCTCTGTAAAAGGATATGAGTGCCATGATGATTCCCTCTGAGATATATTCAGGAGGATCATTCAGCCATTGAGCAGCAGCAAGTACCTTTTCTTCCGCAGTCAGTTCTTCATCTGCCAGCATATCTGCAAAGCGGATCCATTCCCGGAAATCAGTTATGATACTGTACTCTTTATCATTTACTCTGATTTTCTCTGGGAATGATTCATACAGTGGATTTATCACTTCTTAGCTCGCCGCTGCTGCCGGTTTACTGGCTTATATTTTGCGTACCGTTCATTACGTTTCTGCTCGATACCAACTCTCTGTGCCGCTATAAAATCAAGGAACTTAAAATATACTCCTTCATACGCATCAACATTTATCGGCTGATTCTCAAACAGTTTATCACCTGTTCCGCTGCCGAAAATATCGTCAAATAAATCCTTGAAAAGCTTACAATAGCTTCTGATGCGTTCGGAATTTTTTCCGTCTTTAGGAAGTTCTCTTTCATGCTTTTCCATTGCCTCAAAAGCCTGCTCGCAGCGCTCATTAACATCAGCATCCTGCAAGTCAAGCTCAAGGCTTAGTCCGTTGATTTCCCATATCTTATGGCTCATAGGCTCATCTCCTTATATTTCATCTTCGGTTGTTTGTTCTTCGGAGTTGCCGCCGGAGTTCTCACTGGCTGCTGAAAATGTACAGGTCTGCCAGTCGTCTGAGCTTGTGGCTGTGCCAATAACCTGCTCCCCTCTGCACTTGAATGTGCCGGAGTATGTCAGGATATTGATATTATCGCCCTCAGTCGAGGGAATAACTGCATATGAGCGTTTCACAGCATCTCCTGTATCAGTATCCACGACGATGATATTTCTTACCGCATCGTCGCCGATAAGCTCCTTGTCATGTATCTTAACAATGTCATCCTGCACATCGCTGCTGCGATTCCTGTCGAACGCATAAGATATAGACGGCGAATAGCCTACTACATCAGTCTCCTGGAACGGCTCATCAACATACTGACGGCTATATTCCATAGGATTCTTGTTTGTCGTAAGCTGGGTAAACTTCGGCATCCTTTTAAACGTCTCTGTGGTTGTGCCGTTGTTTGTGGTCACAACTCCGTAAAACGCAACCTTCTTATGTCTGGCTACTATTCCGGACATTTCTCATTCCTCCTCATAAATTAATCTTAATTGTATCTGATATCTTGCTGTTTCTCCATCCGCCGAGAAAGCGTATCCTCTTGTGGTGACCTCGATACTGACAGCTGAGCGCCCTTCGCCGAGATCAGGAAGTGTGCCTTCATAGTTATTGTCTGTTATCCAGTCCTCGAACTCTTCATAAAAACCGAGATTAGCAATATTCTGAGCCACGTCATCACTGAAATACTCACGGGATGCAAATATAAACCGAAACTGTTTCTGACAGTCGCCGTCTACATAACGCTTATATATCGGATCACAGGGAACCGATTCAATGACATACTCTATAGGCTTGTCCCCAAGGATATCAACAAGCAGACAACCGTCTTTAAGCCCTGAGAAGCCTGCGATATAGCTGCGGACACTTTCAATTATAGGTACTCTGCTCATTTCTCTTTGATTCCTTTCAGTATATCCTCCTTGTGGTCAGCTTTCATTCTTTCAAGCCAGAATTTACCACGATTTTTTCCGGAAAAGCCCTTATTCGTATAGTATTCTTTTCGAGCTGTAGGCTCTGTGTTGATAACTACGCCCGGCTTTTCTATCTTGTGAGCTTTGCTCATTTTTCCACGATTCTTAATCCGCTTCTTCTTAATCTGCTTCATGGCTATAGGCGTATAATCTTTAAGCAGTCTGACTACTTCAGTATCTACGTGCTTCTGAGCCTGAGAAAAGTTCTTTTCTGATTTTACAGTAAAATCCGGGGACATATCAAGCCCTTTGAAGTCAAGCATAGGATCACCTTGCTTTCAATTCGATGTGCCGTACCCGGCTTGAACCATATCTGCGGTCACTGGCGGAATATATCGTCAGAGCTCCTGACGGCGGAGTAAGATCCGGAATGTTTCCCGGACATATCCTGTCGTCAGTCTTCGGCATATAGTTGGAGGATGCTTCCGGAATGTTGATAAGAACATCATTACGAGGAGAGCGGTCTTTGCCGTCCCCCTCTATCAGTGTCTCCTCCCAGTAAACAGCTCCAACCTCATGCCGTATGTATGTAGGTGCTCTGTTCTGCACTGTCTTTTCATAGATAGTGCAGCCCGGTCTATTAGTAAACATCGTATCACTCTCCTGAATTGTATAGATCAAGTGCTCCGTATGTCTGCCTCATTATGCCAAGATCTTTAAGTTCATTACGCAGGAAGTACAATGACTGTCCTGCGTTAAGATACGTCATTTGTATGCTGTATGAACCGTTTGTCTCCGATCCAGAAGAAAGGGCAGGAGTATCATCTGAAACGGTATTAAGCGCTCTGACCGTTGCATTTATAACAACGTTTTTGACAGCAAGCTGAAAATCCTCACCAGATACTGTATCAGCGATCATGGCATCGATATCTTTGCCGTATTTGCTTGCTTGCAGTCGCAGCTTTGCAGAAGCCATATCAATTATGGAACTTGCTGATTGCTGCTGCTGAGCTGTCAGCTGATATCCGAGTGCAAGAATATCAGCGACAGTACAGTATGCAGTGCTAGCCATAGATTACGCCTTGATATCGTCAGCTGTGAGAGTTACATAGCCGACTGCTACAGCCTTGCCGTTAGAATCAAATTCAACAACCTCTATGATGTCACCAACAACACAGCCGGAAATAACCTTTGCTGTTCCGCTTGTCATGGATGTTCCGCTATAGGCTGTAGAAGTCACACCATAAGCGCAAGTTGTTGCCGGATTCTTCTTATAAGCGAGAGTGTCGTTCTCTGTAAGCACTGTAGCAGTTACCTTAGTGTCTCCTGCTGTACTTGTACCTACAGTTGTTGTGAGTGTAAGCACTGAAGGAACGAACACTGAACGAATAGCAAGGCTGCGAAGAACCTTATGATCGTATACGTCACGTCCCTGAACTGCAACAGCGCCAATGTACTTACCTGAACCATTGAGATCCTGAATATGTACCGGTACTGAGAACTCTTCAGCTCTTGTTGCGAATTTTGGATGGCCAGCGATCATTGCAAGGTTAGCAGTTGTATCGTTCCACTCAATTACGAGGAATCCGGCGATCTTACCAACTGCACCGGACTGCTTGACTTCATCACCGAGGCTTGAAGCTGAGATAAACTCAGGGGACTTAAGTATAAGTGCCATTGTATCGGGTGTTACAAGCAGATACCTGTTATCTCCGGGAACATTCACCTTGTTCATTGCTGTTCTGATATCTACGATTGTATCATAGATGTTGGTATTAGTAAGAGATGCTACACCGGTGATTGTTGAGCCTGCAATAAGCACTGTTCCGCCGTCTGTATCCATCTGCTTTGCTAAGCTGTATGCTGCGCTGTCGAGACGATCAGCAACAAGATTATCCGGTACTGCTTCGGCATCGTATCCGTCAATAATCTCATTGACTGCCTTATCCTTTGTGATAAGCATTGGTGCATATGCAGTAGATCCTGTGCTTGCACTGATACCGTTAGCCTTATCGTAGTCAGACACCTGTACCTCCGTATCACGTACAGGGATCTTGACAGAACCAGCTGCCGGAGAACCTTCGTAATCGTTGTTAAAAACAACTCCGTTCTTAAGGACGAGGACCTTTCTAAGTTTTGCTAAAACGAGATCAGAATATCTCTCCTGAAGTTCATGTGCCATAGTTTACCTCCTTATGGTCTTAAATCTGGGTTTCTTTTATAAAATTCTTCTTCAACACCCGTCAGGCCGGCTCTGCTTTCAGTTGACTTTGGTCTGGGCTGATGACCTGGCTTTGCAGCAAACTGTGCAAGAGTTTCAGCGTCCTTTTTCAGTTCCTCCTCATTAGAGCCGTTGAGTCTGTCAGCAAGTTCAATTGGCAAACCGGCTTCCCTTGCTACTTTCAGTTTTACCGAGCTGATCTCGTATGCAGCAATCTTAGCAGTAAGATCTGCAATTTCTTTGCTGAGAGTGTCGATCTGGTCGGTGGACTTCTTCAATTCTTCCGGAGAAATCCAGCCTTCATATTTCTTTGTGACTTCTTCAGTCACGCTTCTTGTGTTGCGTTCAAGACGTGCTTTTATTGCAGCGTCGAACGCTTCCTGTGTTTCAATAATCTTGAATTCTTCTGACATAACAAATTCCTACTTTCCCCCGTAGTCGGGTCAATATGTAATTATTTGCTTTTTCCGTTCCTTGGCGTTGGCGCATAACCATACAGCCAGAGAGACGGATTCAAGCAGTGATACATCTGCGCCTTCCAGAATAGACGAATAACCATATCCGCCGCCTGAGCCTATAGCACGATGTTCAGAGTTGGATGCAGCTTGCAAAAGAGCTGGCTGCGCTTTGTGGCACAACTGTCCTTCAAATAACTTTTGCTCAAAAAGCGCATTAGCAGCTACGACTTCTGCCACCTTCGGAAGAATGGGCTTGCATTTGACTTCTGCGTTCTTCATATCATCCACGAGTATGGTCTGATTTCCGGCTCCATCTATAGCAACCGTATCAGCACTTGGCCCTCTGAGATATGCTATTATCCAAGCGTTGCCTTCTCTTGCAGAGCGACAGTCGATAGCTTCTAAGAAAATCTTGCCGTCTGATGTCTTTACAGCTACAGAAAGAGATACATTGCCGTTCTTGGCATATTTAACTCCGTAGAACAAGTGTATCTTTTCTGCAAGCTCTGGCACTGAATCAACGGCATATTCAAGCCACTCTTCCTTTGTGATAGCTGATTTCTGATTATATCGCAGCCATAAGCCAAGTCGCTGAATATTATCATCGACCTGATCGTCACCAAGCTCAGAACGAATAGTACGCTCTGAAAGGATATAGCCGAGTGACGGATTAGTTTCATACCAGAGTTCAGGATCATGAGCATCAGTAAGTGAAGAAACACCCCACTCAGCCCAGCCGCAGTCCTCTGTGCAGCCGTTAAGACATTCCTTGCGATATGTAAGGAATACCGTGCCGGAGGATACTACTGTTGGAGGCGTTCCGCACATAAGCGTCTGCGGATTCTTACTGTCAGTTACGACATATTTCAGGGCACTTTCCTGATCGGATGTGTACTCCTGAGCTTCATCGATAACGAGCAGATCATAACCTTCACCAAGTCCGCCTTTGCTTGATCTTGTACGAAAATTTATTATTCCTTCACCGTCTTTAAGCCATTCGATAGTTTCAAGGCCATATTTCTTAGTAGTCTTGAAGTCCTCACCCTCAATATAGCCTGCCTTTGCAAGACGTTCTACGACTTTTTCCCATGCATTATGGGACGTAGTCGTTCTATGTGCCGTATACAGTGTTCTTTCACCGTGACAGACAGCATACATAGAACGCATGATGAGTATTTCAGATTTACCGTTTCGGCGTGGTATTGACCACCCGAACTTCATATGGACCCATAGTCCTTCATCATTAACAGCCATGATATCTTCAAGCATGAGCTCTTGCCACGGCTGCGCTGATCGTCCTGAACTGTTGTATATTTCTACTGCTTCAGCGCCGTGTGATTCGGTATAAGGAAGCACGACAGATGTTGTAGGAGTTTGCCTGCCTAAGCGTTTTTCTTCGCTCATTCAGGTTACTCCTTTCATATATTTTTCCAGTCGAAAGTCTGAGGCAACAGCCGGTTCGATACAAGCTCTGTTCCTGTTGAAAAGCTTTGCTTCTCAACAAGTTTATCGGATTTCTGCCGGTTGCAGCACATATGAGCGAGCTGCAAGTTGCTTATATCTGACGGATGACCGCCTCTTGCGACAGGAATGATGTGATCTATGCACGGAGACAGCGGATGCGGCCACTTGAAGCCGAAGTCAACGGGCTTGCCACAGATGCCGCAGATCTCCTGCGTTGCATATATCTTCTTTTTGTTCGATTCAAACTGTGTCCTTTGAGTACCGTTATGGTCTGGGCGCAGATTAGGTCTTGCTCTGGGCTGTGGCATAGGCTGCTCCTTTCTGTGGGTATAAAAATAGCACCCTCACAGGTGCTTAATGTTCTTTGAGTTCGACGCAGAAGACATCGTTGCAACCCCTCTTGGCATATTCTTAGCCTGTAACTCCGCAGCCTGATCCTTCGTCAGCCTTACCGGCTCACCTGCACCGGCAGGAGCATTATCCGGTGTAAATCTGACCGGTTCTGCTGCACCTGCTCCAACTTCCGGAGCTGTCCAGGAGCGCTTTGACCACACATCCTGTCGCTGCTTGCCGTTTTCATATGTAACAGTACAGCCGCAGTTATCGTGCCGTCGAAACACATCTTCGGGCAATTCATCAACATTGTAACGGCCTGCGATGTTATTGCACCACTCGCAGCACTTTCCATCTGTTTCACGATTTATATACACTCTAAGTCCGGCATCACTGCGGAACTTGGCATTGGCTTTAATGTAGCTGTCATGGAAACCTTTCGAGACATTAGCAACGCCGGTATTTGCTCTGCGCTTTATTGTACTGTCGCTTACTGTCGGATCCAGAAGCGAGTGTGCTATCTGTCTGACACGCTCCTTCGGAAACGGAGCTTTCTGAGGCTTGATGTTTATTCCGGCTGCTTGGTCAAGGGATTTCTGAGTCTGAGCGCAGATGTCATTGATATTATCATAGCTGCTGCGGAGAACATCGATGCACTCGTCTTCACGTTCAGCTCCGTAGAGATCAAGAACATTGTCACTGAACATCTTCCCTGTTATATCTGAATAGACATCGGAGTAATAGGCTGTATCAGTGAGTGTAGCTGTACCGTCAGAGATTTTCCTGAGAACTGCTTTCAGCCGTGGGTCAGATGCAGCACGAGCCGCTATCAGCTCCTTGATATTCACTCTGCATCACTCTCCATGCCGGTCATACGCTTGATGTTCCTGCTTCCAAGGAAGCCCTCAGAAGCCTGATTGATCTTGTAGATAGCATCACCGATAGCACCAAGAGCTGACGCATCCGGTTCAAATATCGGATACCACGCAGCTTTTGTGTTTGCGAACGCGCTGCGGTCATATTCTGTCTTATCTCTGATGCAAGCAGCAAGATAGCCAGCATTAAGGAAGCCAACTCCAAACGTGCGCTGTCCTTTACGTGCCGTAAGCCTCAGAGCTTCGTGTGATGCTCTGATAGCGTCATAGCTTGCCGGGTTCGATGTGTTGAAGCCAAGGTCGTCAAGAGTAAGCCCGGTCTCTCCTGCGAACAGAGAAGCAAGGATCTTCATGTGTTCCAGGTGTGGTGCCATGCTCTGCTGCTGGAACTGTCCGAGAACCGGCTTGTCTCCCTCATCGTCCTTACTGAATCTCAGGAATGTAGACAATGTGGCTTTTCTGTTGTCAAACTGAGCGTCCTGAGACAGTCCGACTATGTACTTCTGAGGCACTGAAAAGAACTCAGCTCCGACCTCAGTACGAAGCAGCGTTCTCATAGCGCTCTGAGTGATATCCATGCAAGTACGTGTGATCCTTGAATGTCCGAAAGGACGTCTTGCATCAGGACGGTATATAATAGGCACAAGCAGCGGATAAGGAGCATCATGCTCAAATGTATCTACAAGCTTGCCATTTTCATAGAATTCAGTTTTATGAGGCAGGAAATACGCTTCCTGTACTGCCTTTCCTGTTTCATCACGCTCCAGAACTGCATAGCCTTCCGTGAGCATATTCGTGGCTGCATCTATGATGCCTGTCGCGTTGCCGCCGTCTATGCACTCAAGACGTGGGTATTCATCGTCCTTTGTATCGATGTAGAGGAAGCTGCACGATGATATAAGAGCCGAGAGTATAGAACTGTCCATAAGAACATCAGCATTATTGAGCGCATAGATCTGACCAATCAGGAAATCATCATTGTCAAACCCGTCATAGATAAGCCTGTCAGCTATAGAATCAACAGCTCTGGCACACCAACCAAGAGAATATGACAAGCTCTGAAACTCAGGCGGTATAAGGGCACTGATTTTCTTCATCTTTTCCTTCATGTCATAGTACTCATACCTGAGCCGTACACGTGTATATTTCTTGGACAGCTTCGCTTTGAGGTAGTCCATTCCGTAGGTTTTCGTTGTAATCAGTCCTTTCGTCGCAGATTTTTTCGCAGTGACGTGCGGTAGTCCTTTCTCAATGCTTGCAGGGGGCCCCTCCCCCCATAGGCAGATACAGAAATACCGCTCCTATTGGAACGGTACTCTGTAAAACTGTAGGAAGTTCATGCCAACTGGCTGGTTGCAGAAGCTGGACTCGAACCAGCGACTTCAAGGTTATGAGCCTTGCGAGCTGCCACTGCTCTATTCTGCCAAAGGAGACCGGTTCTCACGCAGCTGGTCAAGGGAAATGAAAAAGTTTGTAGAACAAAAGAAAGGAGACACAGAGATCAGACTACCTGTCGCTTTCGCCTGATCTCTATATTATCATTTTACTACATACGAAAGTGCAATTCAAGGCAAAAAGGTGCAAAGTTTTTCATAAGCTTGTTTTTGTTTAAGCTTTATAGTTCTCGGAGCATAGTGCATTATCTCAGCAACTTCTTCTACAGTGTGATACGTGATATATCTGTTTATGAGAACAGATTCCAGATCATCATCATTTAGCAGATCAATTGCTGCACGAACTTTATCACGCTTTTTCTTCAGTTCGCTTATCTCATTATCTATTTTCTCTTCCTTCTCTGATAAGGTCATTAGCGTGGCTTCTACGGCGTTCTTCTTTGAAGAGGGATAATTACCCTCGTAAGATATTGAACCGCCCTGTGCGTCGATTCTGAGTTGCTTTTTCTCAAGTTCTAAGGCTTTTATTTTTTGAGTAGCAAAGAAATGAGATTTCAGGAATCTATTTACTTCATTTTCAGTCACATAATCACCGCCTCGGCATAGTATATTTCCTTGTTAAGTCCGTTTCTGTTCATGTATGCAATAGCCTGAGATCTGGTTGGAAATTCCAGTATCCGGAATAGTGTGATGTGTATGTATCCGCCGGTAATACCATTCCGGATCCGGAAGCGAGCGTTAAGAGGATCCAGCCGGAATCTATTCTTCGTCATTGTCTTCATCCTCCCAGTCCGGCATAGTCAGAGACATTGCTATTATTCCAACAGCTCCGCCGAATATAGTGCCTATCAGAAATTCGATCATTAATACTCACCTCGCAGTACCATATCTGCCGCTATTTCTACCATATTAGCTAACAGACAAATGCACAACTCAGAGAATGCGTGTTTACAATAGTAGCACGGAATGCCTATCTCGTTGTATATATCGTCAACTGTTTTCATCCTCAGCGCCTCCTGAATTCGTCATCTATATAAGCCCCAGTGCCTGACTTTCTATAAGTTTCCTTGCATCTTTCAGCTCTTTGAGCCATTTTGTCAACTCTGAGTTGCTTAGTGTCAATGCATGGATATTCGGATTTTCAAGGTTTTCTATAGCTTCATCAAGTGTCATTCTGCTCACCGTCCTCTCCGATCAGAGCGAGGGCTTCGTCTGCGTAACGCCACTTATAACAGTCATCTTTTTGGCACATATCGCTATTAATTACAGGGTAATATTCGCAAGTATCACAAGCCTCTGCGGCATTTATATCCTCAACCGCCGCCTTAAGCAACTCCTTAGCCTTCCTCAGCTCATCCTCATAATGAGCAATCTGCCTGCACTCGTTCCAGTGCTTGTCCTCAAGCTCAGCTATGCGAGCTTCGAGCTCTGCATTGCGTTTCTCAAGCGATGCCATGTAGAGCATATCTGTGTCGCTCATTTTTTTACCTCCTTTTTCTTACATGGATTGCTTTCTTTATACTTTCTCCTTGCTATGTGTCCTAACTCAGACAGATTTCTGCTTTTAGCACTTTGTGACATTCCCTTTTTTCTGCATTTCGGGCATAAATATGAAGTAGGTGTTTCGTTGTATACAGCACCGCACTCAACACACCAACCTTTTGTCATTCTCTCCCTCCTTCACACTTCGGGCAGACCTGCCGCCCCTCTGGTATCGGTTCTCCGCAGCATACACAGGTGTTATCGTTCATTCCTGCCCCCCCATTCTTTTAACTGCAACGCATACCACTCTTCTTCGTTCTCGTAGTCTGCAAGCTTGATGTATCTCAGGTCCTCAATGGAAGGTTCAATCCCTGCCTTTTTCAGTTCCTCCACGTTTGATCTAAGCACTTCTGCTGTGCCCCTGTCAGTTAGTCTTGCCATTTTTATACCTCCTTTGGAATAACTGTTATCCCTCCGACAGAATAACCCTCACGGATCCGGCTTTGATATAAAGTACAGACCTCTGTGAACTGCTTGTATTTTGCCGATAGTATCTTGTATGTTGCCATTATCTGATCCTTGTATCCATGCCCCTGCTCCTTCGTGATCTTCCCTGACTGATAACTTGCATATAGTCCCATGAGCATATAGTACAGCATTATCTCAGGCGGTTCCAGATCTTTAGGAGCAGGCTTGCCATGAGCTGCATCACGCTCAATTTCTTTCAACAATCCTGACTGCATCCTCAACACTCCTT
>ERZ795051.3288-NODE-3288-length-16637-cov-8.927271_pt1 | contig 16637 bp, 7 predicted proteins | sample MGYA00375135_ERZ795051 | MGnify/ENA primary metagenome ERZ795051 (study PRJEB30180, sample SAMN05720222) | activated sludge metagenome | isolation source: Anaerobic digester | place: Japan | collected 2015-05-26 ... | reverse complement strand
CCCCATCAAGTGCGCCAGTGCCGTCATCAGCCGTTACCGCTGCAAGCACCCACTGACTTTGCGGCATGGCATGGGTGTTGCCCGCTCGCTGGTAATCAAGCTGTATGCTCCCCCCTATGCTGTTTTTGATTCCCTTCAGCATGTTGGTTTTCCCCGTGCGATTGCACCGTGCATATAGCTTGTTGTTGCTCTGATACACAATGTCGGGTAATCCGTCTCCATTGATGTCGCGAAGTGCATAGGTGGTGGAATTGCCGTCTTTTGTTACACTTTTTCCCCCATCTATTATCAACGTCCCAATAAAAAGCGGAGGAGGTAATATTTTTATTCCTTCCCCAATAGTAAAACATAGTGTCCACGATCTCCCTTTTGTAGTATCCATAATGCCAATGCTCTTTTTATTGTATTCAACAAATCCATCACCTGTATTAACATATATCTTCAATCCATTATTGTACTCAACAATCCTGTCAGGCAATCCATCACCGTTGATGTCAAGCAGTGTACTCCTATCATCATCATTAAGAAGAGGGATATCCATTTTTTCGCTTCTATTTTCCAGTATAGATAGTCCACCACTTATTTTTGATTTATCTGTACTATATCCAACACTCAATGAACTGCTCTTGTTTTTTGTATGTTGAATTTCATAAAGATTTTCAATAATATGATCATTACTTAAACTGTATCCCATATTATACTGTACAGCATAATATAACATTCCACTGTGCTTAATTCTGTCGGGCAAACCATCACCATTGATATCCTGATAATCAACGGTGCTACGGTTGTCTCCTGTCGCTAACGAAAAGGAAAGGCTTGGGAAGGATTGCTTGGGTTTTTCAACTTTACCGGACCCTTTTTGTTCTGATTCCACCTGGCTTGAATTTGATCCAGGGCATATACCAAAATTATAGTTTGTGCTTAATATCTTTTGTACCGGACCCTGTATGCCCATTGTCCATCCTTTTATAGCACCGTTAACGCCCGTATAAATAAGTCCATAATCAGTAATAATATCAGGGTACCTATCACCATTGATATCAAAAAACTGTCGTTTGGTATAGCTTTTACATGTTGTGATAGTTACTGATGAGCCAGGTCCGCCTAAACTATGTGTAGAATTGTAACTCTTTGTCATCTTTGATACGCCTCGCATATCTACAATGCCGGTACTGCTTGCAAGCATGGTGTGTATCTGCGTTAAAAATCCTTCATCAATTACACCCTCATCGCTGTTGTTTATAATCGCCTCTATATTTTTCTTTGCCACCCGTGTGGTTGCAAACACACCGGGACCTATCCAGCTATCATCATCCAGTCCACGCCATACCGGCAATAGCGGATTTGTCGTTGATGGGTTTACCTCATTCAGTTCACTTTGTGTGGTATCATCCACTTTTTCTTTGTAAAATGGCGTCATTGATGAACATACTATCAATTTTTTTGCAAACCCTTCAGGATCATTTATTGCTTCTGCTGCATCTATTTTTATATAAGAGCTATCCATGGGTCTAAATTCATAGCTGTATGTTTCGGGCGCATTTGCCTTATACATATACTCATCAGCATTCCATCTCCCATAGTACCAGTTTCTGAAGCCCCCTCCAAATGCTATTTCTGCAGGATCAATGGCTTTATACACTATATATTCTATGCCGGGAATCTCCACCCATAGCTCATCACCATCCACCCATGGATTGCCGCTCAACACATCGTATTCCACCTTCAGACGCAATTGCAAACCATTGGTTTTGCCTGCCGTTACAATGACATACATATCATCAACTTCAGTAAGCGATAGTTCCTTTTGAAGTTGTAATGTATCACCGGATACAAGCCCTGTTTGCATATCATTGACCACCTTTTCTACACAATCCGCTATAAATCCTTCACCATGCCTGCGATTCTTAACACACAGTACAAGTTCGTCTTTGTAGGGCGCACCGCCAGTATTGGTTGCGGTCATGGTTATCCGGTAGTTACCTGCACGCGGTACTTCCCATCCTTCAAATACATACGGATTGATAGCACCCTGCATGGCATTATCAACATATGTTGTGGGTATGCTAAACAGCTTGGTTGCCACCGGCAGGCTGAATATCCGTTCCTTAATGTATGCAATACTTTCCTCTGATAATTGATTATCCCCCGTGCCTGTATCAACATCAGTATACTGTAATAATGGTCCCCTGTACCCATCATCGTTTTCCCATATAACCTGACGGTAATCAATAGGTGTATCACTTTGTAAAGTACATTCAAAAATTGTTTTTGTTACTGTTACCGATTGTACAGTGGTATCATCCCCATATACCCGTGTTTCTCTATTCTCCACCTCTTCATTAATCATGTCAGGAATAGCATTGGTACCAATAAACTGAGCATCAACAGGTAATTGATACTGATTTAGTATTTGGATGTCAGGTTCATCTTCTGTTGCTCCATCATTGGTAATATGTGTTGTCTGCGTTATCTTTTTCTTTACAATCGTCACCATTATATCATCTGATGTCTTTGCATACTTACCTATCCTTCCCCCTTTAATTGTTACCTTCCCTGTTACCGGTGCTTCAAATTCTCCTCCGCCATACACATAAAAATCATTTGCTACATTGTATTGATAGATATATAAATTATTTTCATCAACCGCTTCAGGCACATACCCCTTATACCTGATGGTAGGATTCCACTGCACCTCATCATAGGCACCATCCTTACCGGAATCGACTCTGAAAAACAGGTATTCACCACTTTTTACCTCTATCTCATCAAGTGCCATCGTCTTACTGCTCCCCCGCTCTACACCCTGTATTTTTGGCAATGCAGAATGGGGCGTACCTGTTTTTTGTATACTCACCCATACTCCATCAGCAGTTGTATAGCTTGCCGGTACCGGTTTTAATACCGTCACTTCTCCGCTTATCGATATTTTACCATTAAACGGCGCACGCCATGCCAGTACCGGATCATCCCTGAAATAATATTCTAAAAATGCATACTTGCTCTCAGCCTCCTCGTCCTCATCAACCGGTGATACCGGTGCATGTATTTCCTCTGATACCGGTACCATCCCTTCAGGAACTGTTGGTAAAAACACCAATGATTGTGTAGCTTCATCATAGCCATAATTGTAGTACACCAAACAGCCATCAATAAAATCAACATAGCCGTCTCCATTGACATCTGAAAAATAGCTTTTTGTTTTTGCTTCTGAGTCCCCTTTTTGATACCTTTTGCCCGCCATCTCAGCATTAGCACCCACTCCTTTTGTCTTTGATGTGCTATCATCATGTCCTAAATTGGGTAACCCAAGAATAGGTTTTTCATCAGCAAATCCATTAATGCCTTCACCCATCAAATTACGCCTGTACTTTATCCCACCTTTTGAATATACCTGATCCGCCAGCCCATCGCCATCAATATCAATAAACAGTATTTTGGTTGTGGTTTCTGTGCTTGAAATGCTAAATTCAGCACCCACTGCAAGTGATTTTTTTGAACTGCCTGGAGAAAAATTTCCCGAAAATTGATATTGATTTGTTGTTGCCTTTGATCCACCAATATATCCAAGGTCATAATCGCCTATAAATATATCGTCTTTTACATTCCTTGCATTCTCCATCTCAACCGCATCGCCAAACAAATTAAGGTATTCATTTCCCCAGCCTACCTCATCATAGTACTCAAAATCGTGCGCATATAACAGGCTGTCATTGCCTGCCCGTACCTCTGCCTTTGCAAGCAGGCTTTTGTCAAACGCTCCATCGGTATAGCTCAATATATAATTCCAGATACGCTGTCCATTATAGCTTACCCGTATTGCTTTGTAGCGGTAGCGGGTATATACTAAAAACCCCATCCTCCCATCTATCTGTTTGTCTTTTCTTATGCCTTCATCCCGTATAAACTGTACGGTAAATGGCCCATTGCTCTGGTTATACCCTGTATAGTAAATGGTATCAAGGTACACCTGCACAAACGGCGTACCTGCCCCCAGTGCTCCCGTATCATGGTAGTACGTATAGTGTATGCAGTTGCCATTGGTATCAATCATCCACTCTAACAGCCATTGCCCAATTTTGCTTCCTCGCTGCAATCGTGCATTGTCGGTTTGACCATACAGGTAGCGCACCCCATTTTTCTGCGTTACCACCCAGTAATTCCCCTGCTTTACAATCTTTGCAAAGCCTCCTTCTATGCGTGTGCGATAGTTCCCTGCATTGTCCACCGGTACCAATTGGCTTCCATCCAGCGTATAGATATCGGTGCCATCGTAGCGTGCCGCTCCCCACTTTGTATCAATGCTAATTGATGATACCTGTAAGCCCCACCCTAATCCAAAGGGTCCGTTGCCTCCCTGCTGACTGTAGGTAAGCTCAAGCTGCGGCTGCATCCCTGCCCTCCCTTTAGGAAGGGTAATGGGAAACCGCACTCGCGCATCACCGGTATTGCTGCTCTGAGGCGGCTGAATAAGCTGCATTCCTGCTAAAGGCTCTCCTGCTTTAATATCCTTTATACTGTTGGGATTAAACTGCAGTGCCTCAGGGTGCTCCGGCACTGTTAAGGTAGCATTGATAAAATCGGTAAAGTGGGTGGACTCTACCACCACATAGCCACCTGCCTGTGTGCTTGTTATATTCCTGCTATACAGGATATAGTCTGCACTCTTTGCCGTTACCACACGGCTTGCCTCCATCTGCTTCCACACACCCATCCCGTCATCATAATAAAACATCCGTATCTCATGTTCTCCACTACCGCTCAACAGCTTGTGCTTATCATACGGAATGCTTATGGTTACGGGCTTTTTAAAACTTCCATGTGCCTTTCCATTAAATAAAAATCTGTATCCCGCTGCAGGGGCGGTCACATTGTGCATACCCGGTGTAAGGTTTTGTATCTGCTGCTCATCCAGCGGTACAACGGTAATGGTAACATCTTCGTCCACCGCTTTTTCTGGTATTTCTATCTGCACTCCCTGATAGTATATGCTTTTAGCACTGTCAGGACTAACCGTTACGGTAAGCCCTGTACTGCCGGGCACATCATTCCCACTATCGCTTCCTGGTGTTTCAGTGGTATTGCCACCGCCATTATCCTGTGTGTAGGGGCTGTAGCCAGCATTCAGCACAAGCGTTGCATTTGCCTTTTTCACGGTAACACTGGCATCATACAACCGTGTGGCAGCCTGTGCCTGAGCCGTCATGGTATAGCCGGCTTCCATTGGCAACTGCCAGCTTTCCCAATCATCCTGGTGGCTTAAGCCTACCATATCCTTGCTTATGGCAACAGTAAACCCACCGCTTATCCCTGTGTTTACCTGCCTTCCTCCAATGGTAAGCACTGCCACCCCATCATCGGTAGCATACGGCGTTATAAATCCCTGTATATAGGCAGTCCTGCCAAAATATTCTCCGTTCCGGGGATAGCTTACCACAATTGCAGGATGAGCACCTTCAGCCGCTGAGGCGCAGGCAGCCACCTCGCCTATCACGCAGGCAGTATTGGCAAGGGTTACCGCAATCTCATTGCCGGTTACGGGCTTGTTCAATGGTATATAGTACCAGCCTGCCTGTGTTGCAGTACACATCCCTCCCTCTGATATGCCTGCGCCTCCTTTGCACACTACCTGTATGCTGCCAGCATTGTCCCCTGCATACACAAGCACTCCATACATACGCATCAAACGATTATAGGTTACTATCGCCCCGCCCGTTGCCGGTACACCTGTCATGCCATTGCCATCGGTGAGTACCTCTGTACCCTGCCGTGGCTCGTTATAGCCGGTATCCTTAATGCCAACTACCGTAACCTCCTGAAGGGAAACCTCATTGGTTACCCCTTTGAAATGCAGGGTATTGCTGCCACTGGTAAGCCACAATGGGTTTATCTCACAGCTTTGCTGCCGCTGAATGGTTTCCTGCCCTGCTGATTCGGGGATGGTTAGCCCTCCCAGCCAGTCACATTCGTTAACCTTCATCATCACACTTACGGGACGGTATATCCCTCTGCCGGTGTACACCACGTATACTGCCCGGTACATTGCAGGGTTTGTAATATTGACTGTTGCCTCATAGCTGTTTTCACCAGCTTTCAGCAGTGTCGGGTAGATATCGGCAACCGTTTCATCAACACTGGTTTCGTCAAGCGCCGGTACATTGCGATAGTGCAACAGTATCCCCGCAACGCTATCAGCACTTCCCCACAGCTCAATGTGAGCAATATGAGCATCGCTGCCAGCAGGCTCCACCACCAGCACCAGCGCATCCACCTCCCTGCCAATGCTCACCGTAATCCAGCCATCATTGCGTACAGTAGTATCATCAATGGTTGCCAGCAGTCTGCCATCAGCGCTGTCGCCATATAGTTTTAGTGTAACGCCACCAGCATCATATAATTGTATGGTATCAATATAGGTATGATTGCATTGAAATGTTATGACGCTTTTTTCCAGTACATGCCATGTACTGGTAATGCTGGTGTCATACGCAAGGATGCTATCGCCGGACGGTTGCTCTCTGCCATCCTCACCTGCTACTGTTACACCGGCAGGATATATCCGCACAGGAATATCTATCCCATTGATTATCGCTTCATTTTTATGTTTACTGCCACTGCAGGATAGTAATAGTATTGTACACAACAATAATAAAAAGCATGCCTTCTTCATGGCATATCCCTCCGTTTTTGTATGTTTCTATATGGATTTTCTCTATCAACATCCCATCGATAGGGATTCTGAATTATATACCAGCGTAAGATATTTAAATAATGTTCACTCTCAATAATCCTTGTGTAATAATTATCATCCCAGATACTCCATCTCCATTCATCTGCCTTTTCACGGCGTGACATCGTTAAAATTTCTATTGTCGATTTATAGCTAAATTGCCCAATAATTGCTTCAAGTAATCTCTCTTCAGGCTTGTGTATACTTTTCTTAGCGCCTTTTGTTTTCTTCTGACTATCGTTTACCATAATGATTCCATGGACATGATTTGGCATAACCACAAAAACATCCATAACGGCATCGGGAAAATTTTCAGGGATATCCAACCAGCAATTATTCACAATTATTCCCATTTCATTTAAATGCATCTGCCCCTCGTCAATAGTACCAAACAGGCAAACTCTGCCCTTTGTTGTAACAGTTACAAAATATATTGTGCTATTGTTGTAATCTTGCTTCTTCAAACTGTTTTACTTCTCCAAAAATAGAATTACGCCACACCGTCATTCCGGACCTGCTCCCGAATCCCATCTAATGTGATACACCTACCTGAGCAATCCCTTATCGTTTACCTTAAGGCAATGTACATCGCCGGCAACGCCAGATACTTTCATATCACAAGCAACCGAAATCCCCCCATCGCCAGCCAATACCATGGCTTTGCCTTCATCATTAATTTCATTACCGCTACCATATACCTGCGTCCACAGCACATTCCCTTCATTATCCAGTGCTAACAGCAGTATATCCTTTTCATCATTTAACGCAGTCATTGTGTATCCGGTTAAAACAATGCTGCCATCTGCACGCTGTATCATGCTGTTAACCGCACAGCTTGCGCCAATATAATATTCCTTTGTCCATTCTTCAACCGAGCCATCCCCTCGTAATTTTGAAACCCATATCCTGCTGGCATTTTCGACATCCCATCCCCACCCACATACAATAATTGAGCCATCATCAAGCTCCAGTATATCGGTAGCACAGTCATATAACGCAATAGCGTACTCTTTGGTCCATCCATTGGGCGACAGCTCAAGGTCAGGATTAAGCTTTACAACCCAGCTATCTGCAACAAGCTGATTTTCATATTCGGTTATTCCGGCAATAAGGAATCCGCTATCGTTTTTACACTTTATAATCTTTAATGCTCTATCATCATTTACCCCGCCAAAGTAAGTAGAATCTATAACAGTGCCATCATCATTGATTTTAATGACATATACATCCTCCTTGCCATTACCAAACGACTCTGTACATCCTGCAATACAATACCCATCATTTACGTTTACTATGCTACGGGCTTCATCATATTGATTTCCTCCATAGGTCCTTTGCCATTGTAAAGCACCATTGCCATCTATTTTAGCCACCCATATATCCACATTGGTTTGACTGCTGCCTTTGCTTCCAGCAATCATACATCCTCCATCATCCAGTGCCAGCACAGCATTGGCACTGTGGTACACATCCCGCCCGTAGGTGTTGTACCACATCATGGTACCCATTGCATTGAGCCGTATTGCAAAAGCCTCATGACTGCCATGTAAGTCGGTACTGCCAGCATACACATACCCGCAGTTGCGTGTATTCGTCATGGCATTCACAACATCCTGATAATCACTGCCATACGTCCTTTCCCACAATGGCCTTATAATAAAATCATTTACCACGGTATTATCAAATACACTCACCTCTCGTTTTACCGGAACTATCTCACAGCCATCCACAAAGGGGGTAACACTATAATCACCTGCCCATGCTTCTTTAAAATGATACATCCCCAGATCATCAGTGTAGGTTTCCACACTCCCGTATTGCGGATGTTGCAGCGCCACACATACACCCTCCATCCCTTCACCGCATAGCATCACCTGCCCTTCAATTGATAAACTTTCTGTATCTGCGGTGCTACAACCTGTATATACACTCCACAACAAAATCAAAAGTATCCCTTTATACACCTTCATGACCATTCCTCTTATTCATTGTCATCCCACTCCCAGCAATACCAATGATGAATCAGTGGCGCTTCCTACAGCACATACACCATCACACTTATCCTGATTGTGGCGTTGATTAAATACAATTCATCACCCCGTGAGCTTTCAAGAGAGGGAACAAATCCTCCCCCGCCATAGATACCGGCTAATACAAAAAACTGCTCCATAACCGGTATCCTGACACCCAGCCCTAAAAAGCCTCCGTATTCATAGCGCGACTTTAACCTGTTCGTCTGCATATATTCTCCTGATAGATATACCTTCTCGGTATCATCCTCCAGAGGCAATTCGGTAAAAAGCATACAGTCAGCATAAAACCATTTATACACCATCATAATTCCGGCATGCAAAGCACAGGTATCCAGACAATAACGCGTTTCCAGTTTCTGCCCCAGTAAATTGCGCTTCACACTCACCTCAGCATCCCACAGAGTAAATCCACCATGGATTAAGAATAGTGGTGATAGTTGATAGCCAAATCCAATGTTGCCGCCAAAATATGTGTCCTTTTCACGCTCAACATGTCCATTGATAGCATCGATAGTTCCTGCTGGGTACGCAAATCCGTACATTGTGCCTGCCATCGCAAAAAATGTCTTCACCAATGGTGCTTGTTTTTTCATTTCATCCTTCTGCTGCAATTCCTGTGCTGATACACTGCCCGCCATACCCATAATCAATAGCATCATCACCAATCTTCTCATTACTTTCTCCCTGTATCCTTGAGCAATACCTGTTTACCAATGGTCACAGCCACCGCCGTATATATACAACCCCGCCATTATCACCTGCCGTATCTCTATATGCATACGGCGCACCAATGACTATCACACCGTTATTGCTTGCTGCAATAGCATTGCCAAAATAACATGTTGTATCCCTGTCATCAGGGGAATAGGTATCACTGTGTTCAACACCGCTGCCATCAAAGCTATATACCTGCACCAACCCTCTATCAACCGCATTAAGACCAGTATCATACAGGTGCATGGATGCAACGATAGTCCTTCCATCTCTTGACATTGCAACAGCACCACCCAGTGCATCACCCCTGCTGCCGCCTGTATTTTTTATCTGGGTCAGTAATAAAAAGGTATTGTCAGCGTTCCTTTTAAATATATAAAAGCAGCCTTTATCATCATTGGGAAGTATGTCATAGCCTGGCGAGCCTATAACACACCAGCATGCATCATCAGTAACAGCAACCGACTGTCCAAAAAAAGCATAGTGTTGTCCATCACCGGGGAGTATATCCCCAACCCCGCTAAAGCTACTGCCAGCTCTTTGATATGCTTTGACCATCCCGGCATCGTTTATGGCACCCCATCCAACAAAAAGGAACCCTGCATCACCGGTCAACGTAACAGAATAGGGCTTATAACCAGCTACATCAATTACGGATGCTAATCCATACCCATTACTCCCATTTCTTCTATACACCTCTACCCGTTGCCCATCATATACCGTAACAGCAACATATTCACCGCTATCATCTGTTGCAATATCATAGCCAAAAAGGGAAAAAGGGCGTTCAATAACCTGCCTCACCTGCCATGCATCGGTATACTCATACACATACACAGCATTTTTGCCCGGCGCTCCCGCAAAAAGCCATCTGCCATCACCGCTCAGCGCTACACAGTAACCAAACCTATCGCCATCCACAATGTCATCAGGTTTAATCTTTGTACCCTGCCAGTCTATGCTCTGCTTATGAAAAACATACACTGCATTTGCCCTTCCATACAGCGTCCCGGCAGCAACAATAGCTCCATCATTTGATACAGCAACATCACCGCCAAGCTGTATGCTGGTATTGTTTACCAGCCGCTCTACAAAAAAAATGGAATCCTGGTACGCCACAATGTCCCCCCGTATATTTTTATAGTGTGCATACACAGTAGTTTCGCCGTACTGCAATGGCAACAACCACATAGAATGGTTATCAAAAGCAACCCAGTCCACCCAGCGTATTGCATCATTTGAAAATTGCATCCAGTACGCATTATCAACGTGACTGCTCAGCATAACCTGTTGCGAATAGGCAAACGGCGCATCGCCATCAATGACAAAACTGCCACCGCTCATATCATAGGGGCTTTTATCCAGAACGTCAGTTGGGTAATTAACATCAGTACAGCCGTAGCAGTGCAGTAAAACTACCAGCATAAGCACCGTGGCTACCCGTACACCTGCGCTGCGTATCCTGCTATACATCAACAACTGTATTGCATGTACATTTTTTCCATAAAACCAGAACATTCAAGCACCAATAGATTAAAAGTAATATAACATTTTTGCAATATATAATGAGCAAATAATAATTATTAAAAAAAATAAAATAATTATGAAAATATTCTTGATTAAAATCAATTGTTTATCATAATAACCAGAAAAACGATTTTTATAAATTATCATGTATAAACCTCGATACACATTTATTGTGCTGCTATTGTTTTGTATGCTCTTGCCATATAAAGCCTATGCCAGCTACTACCCCTTTATACTTCAGAGCAAACCGCCCGTGTGCAATCACTGTATCCAGCCATCGGAAACGGTAACCGTGCTGCATCATAACCTTATACAACAACTGCTGTCTTCCGGCGTATTTATTAGCGATAGCTCCTCATATGTAATCCCTGCCGGTGCCATTAATATCCCGCCAGCAGGTGAGCTCATCCGTACACTTACCGTCGAGATTACTGAACAGCAATCAATCCTGTATAAGGAACTCACCCCTTACCTCAAAGAAAAAATTGAACAAACCAGCTACTCCATCACGGTAACGGTTTCATCCGGTACAGACCCGCAGGAATATGTGATACAAAAGGAAAACCTTACATCACAACAATTAGAACAATTGTATGTAACTATCGCCCATGACATCATTGACTTTTACTCGTCCAGGCGCATCCCCGTTTTGTACCAAGCAGCATTTGCCATAACGCTTACCGCCATTACCCTGTCTCCCGTGTATATTGATGCTTTCAAAGAGCTTAAAGACTATGCACACTCCGGTTCCGGCTTCCAGGCATCAACCTGTATTGAAAATACAAAGCTCCCATCACTTGTTGTTATCCCTGCATTAACATGGTTTATGCTCCATGACCCTGTTGTCACCGTTAACTACTGGCACAGCATAAGCTTCATGATGCAGGCCGGTTACCGTATTAAGCTTCCGCTATCATTGTCATGTACCCCTTTCATAGGCGCCGGATATACCATGCACATAATCAGCGGCGACACCCATCACTACTATCCGCCATATTCGTATTCACAATCCATCTATTACAACCCCCAGATTGCAGCGGGCATCATCCTTGCGCTTATGCTTGACCCACAACTGTCATTATCAAGCAGCGCTGCATATACAACCTACTTTGAATCCTCCTCGCACAGTTCATACTTCATGTACACCCTGGGATTTACCTTCCACTGTAACTGGCAACTGTACCAAACCATGGTGTACCATTAACCCTTGCTGCTCTTTGTTTTGCTTTTCTGGAACCTTTTTAAGCGATTTAAATGCAATGTTTCAATCATGCTAACAAAGGTTTCAAAAACATCCTTAAACTCATCATCTTTCCTCAATGCCCTTACTTCGGGTACTCTCCCCTGTATAATGTCATTCATATATCGTTTCATTAAAAACATGGGACCCGCCACACGGTGTGTACGCCGTAATACAATAACAAATACCGCTATGATGAGCGCCACTCCCAATATCCCATTTACCCACATAAGGTATTGATTAACAGCAATGCTCCTGCGCAAAAGCTCATTGCTTTCCTTCAGGGCATCAGTATTTCTCTTTAGATCACCAATTGCCTTATATGCCTCAAAGATAAGATTTTTTTTGTTGCCATATTTTGCTAACATTTCAATAGACTGTAAGATATCCTCCTGCACCTTTTGCAGATCCATCTGATGTGTCATAGCCTTTGCAATAGATATGTTATTCCATACAAGCATGCTGCTGCTTATGATAAAAAGAATACCCATGCTTAGTGCAAAAAGCCCTGCCACACCAAACGATGTTTTCAACTGATAATATTTGTTTATGAGAATCTTTCTTTTGTTTTTATTTTCCATTGTTTCTCCATGATCGCTATTCATTCTTTTGATAACTCAATTGTATGGTATAGTGTTCATGGGTATTCATTGACCATCCCATGATATTCACCGGAACAAGGTAAACACGGTATTGAACATACACGCCGGTGTATATGCGTAAATCACATCGCAAAGTGCCACCCAATCCGCTCCTGATGGCTTCCCTGATTATGGTGCCATTGTGATCCTTGATAATCATTGCAAGCTCACAGTTTTCCGGGATACCCGTTACAGCAATAGTAAGGGTGCCATCAACAACTTCGGCTACTGCTGATTCAAGGGCTGATGTTTGTGTTCTGCTCCAATTTTGTGCAACCGTGCCTGTTCTTTGTAGCCATGGCGTGCCGGCATCCTGCAATGGGTCTATATACCTGTTTTGTGCTGTTGCAGCAATAACGTCCCCATCATACGAGCAGGATACCGTCTGCCATTTTATTTTTTCATTGTTTATTGGTATTTCATCTGACGATGTAACTGCATTACCTGCACCTGCATGTTGATTTACTGTCACCGTATATATATCTGTATCATCTGGATCATGAATATAATTATAATAGATAGCCTGCCTTGTCACGTCTGTACTGCTGATGGTCATTGCGCTAAAACCATCATCATTCAATGGCTCATTGCTATCTGCATAGAGTCCAAAATGTTTTCCCTGCAAAAACTCATCCCATCCATAATCGCCAATAAAATCAATGCCATACGGATTAATATTGTTATACCAATCTTCAGGCGTCTTTGTTGGAAACATGATGCCAATACCATACCCCTGATGTCCGGACGCCATAACTGTTTTACAAACCATCCGGTTAAAATTACCTATAAGTAATCCGCCAGCATTTGCTTTGTTTAAAAAATCTATCCAATCAACATACCATGGGATGGGATAATAAAAACCGCTGTCAAAACGGGCACTATCAAATACATAGGGATTGCTACTCCACAAACCTTCACAATAGCTTACAATGTCATTCATCGTTGCAGTTGCAGGTATAGCATTACAATCAATAAGCGCCAGGCTGCGCCTATCAGGTTCATAATTTTGCTGTGAATAAACATACGGATATGCATTGGTACTGCATATACTTTCCGCCAGAGCCTGTACCATGGTAACAGGTGGCGGACTGGAAGAGAGTACAGACTGTACACCTTCTAAGAGCTTTGTATAATCAAAACCATAGCTGAGCACATCACCCTGTGAAGCGATATAATAGTCTATGTTTGTTTTTTCTTTTCTCAGCTCATAGGCAATCTCAACCGTGCTCTTAACCGGCGCGTCAAATACTATAATGGATATGCCCCTATTCTTCACTGCGTCAGCAAAATTGCTTATGCTCATAGCGCTATTTGAGGTTGCATCACCTGCAACACACCACATGGGACGCGCCTTCCTATCGGCAATAATGAGTATTGTACGCTGTGGCATGTATTGTACATCAACAAAGTTAATAAACCTGTTTACTGTATCAGCATCCGCAGTATTAAGCTCATTGCCGGTAAAACCTGCAATTGATAATGGGATTTCTCTTTTATGTTTGTTGATACTTTCAACGATGACAGTATTCCCATCATAGGGATAATCCACCAGAGCCACTATCCTTACCAATGAATGATCTACCTGTGCATCAATCAATTCATCAATATCACCATCTATATAGTCCCCGCCTTCATAATCAACCGGAGCATACAGCATGACCACCGTGTTTACCGGCGCCGGATTGGTGGTATACAGTTTTTCATAATTATGGATTAGCGGATTGCCATGGATATCCGTGACACCGGTGGTGATATATACTGTATAGTTATAAAAACCAATCAACCTATCCGGAGTTACCGTGCAAAGATATATTGCATCATCATAATTAATATGTACCGGGATTTCATTCCCATAACTATCTCTTACACCAATATGTTCAACCAGCGATGCTTCGTCCATGGATTCACTGAACAAAATCTGGAAGGTGCTATCGGTATTAACAGGGCTATCAGGCGTTATTGCAATAATTTCAGGGCTGATATCCTCCTGCATGGTGGTAAAGGTGCTGGAATAGACCGGCTGCAGCGGTATGCCGGATATATCGTTTATAGCCTCACCTGCGCTTACCGTATACTGAGTAACATACTCTAAATGGTGCGGAATAAACGTGGCTACATATGTATTGGGGTCATATTCGAGTGTGCCATCAACATCATTCCCATAACTATCGCTTACAGTAATCCCTTGGCTCAAGGTGCTCTGCTGCACTGGCTCGCTAAACTGTATGATGATATGCTCACCCACCGATACATTGGATGCCCCATCATATGGTGTAACCGATAGTACCTGCGGAGGTATAACCTCTGTGGTAAATGACCACTGGCAGGGATTGGCTAATGCATTGCCGGACTCATCCTGCAGCCCTTCATGTACCTGTACCGTATACAGTTTCCCTTCCTGTAACGGGCTTTGAGGGATGCACCGTATTTCTTTAACCGAAGCATTATACTGATAGCCACAGGAAACCTCTATAGTATTGCTTCCATTGTTATAGCTTACAACAATGTTGGTGCCATTGATACTTCCTATATCAATGTGCCCATTATCAATTATTTGAAACGATATGATGCAATGGCAACTAACATTATCACCAGCAGGATGTACACTGTTTGTATCAATTGCAGGCGGCTGGGTATCATAAAACGGCGCAATCCTGAATGACCACTGATAACCCTGCTTCATGTGGAGCCCCAGTGCATTATAGATGCCTGTGGTAACCACCGCAGTATATACCCCATTCCATGCAAACCCGCCTGCTGGTGTAAATACAATTGTTTTTAATGGGGGATGATATGAATAGCTTCCATTGACAATCAGGTTGTGTTCATCAAGCACATAGAATGTTGTATCATCCACAGAGCTCATATCGATGTCATGGGAAAATACAACACAGACATCACTGCTTGAAAATACAACCTCACCCTCGGCAGGTGTATGCGAGATTATACCTAAATAATCTTCACTGGTATTTTTACCCGTCGCTGGTTTTGAAGAATCTTTTCCACAACACAGCAACACTATCAATAGTATATACACACATAACGGAATGCCCTTATGTGTATGATGTACAAACACCCCAATCCTCTGTACACATATGATTTCATTGAAAACTTTGTTCCGCTACGCACTATATATGTTTCTTTACAGTAAAAATTGTGTCACAAATTTGTCAACATATTAATATTTATTTAAAGTTATTTTATAAAAATTACTGTATAATTTCACATCAATGAAATTAATTTCATATAAATGAAATGATTCACTATATAGTGTATTTTATTTTAAAATAATTATGCATTATTGGAGGAATTGTAATTTCCTTATCTTACTTATATTTTCCAACCAATGTGCCATCAACACGGTGCTTATGGTATAGCATCGTGCTTCCTTATTCATAATAAAGGGTGGTGTTTATTGATGTAACAATGCATTGATAAATCTTCATTGCATGTCTTTGAAAAAAAACTTGCAATTCCACATGCTCTATATGGTATTACTCTTACTGTGATAGTGTATTATGACGTTTCTATGATGACATAAAGGAGGGCAACCATGACACCGTTATCCAGCCTTGCTAACTATGGGCAAACCACCATACAAAAAGATGATGCGCTGTTAGTCATTGACATGCAATATGACTTTATCCCCGGGGGAGCGCTTGCTGTTGCTGAGGGTGATGCAATTATACAACCCATCTCTTTGCTTATGGAAAAATTTTTTACAACAGGTGCTACGGTTGTTTGCACTC
>ERZ795051.3287-NODE-3287-length-16643-cov-5.495720_pt1 | contig 16643 bp, 12 predicted proteins | sample MGYA00375135_ERZ795051 | MGnify/ENA primary metagenome ERZ795051 (study PRJEB30180, sample SAMN05720222) | activated sludge metagenome | isolation source: Anaerobic digester | place: Japan | collected 2015-05-26 ... | reverse complement strand
CGCGGCGGTCGAGGACGCGGCGGAGGGCGCCCCAGATCTTCTCGTAGCCGGTGCAGCGGCAGAGGTTGCCGTCCATGTATTCGCGGACGATGTCGTCGGGATAGACGTCCTCGGCCTGCATGAGGGCTTCGGCGCTCATGATCATGCCGGGGATGCAGAAGCCGCACTGGACGGCGGCGCCGTCGATGAGCTCCTGCTGGAACTCGGAGGGCTTTTCGTGCGTGCCGACGCTCTCGATGGTGCGGACGTCGCGGTTCTCGGCCTGCATGGCGAAGAGCAGGCAGGAGTAGATGGCCCGGCCGTCCATCAGGACGGTGCAGGCGCCGCAGGTGCCTTGGCCGCAGCCGTACTTGGTGCCCTTGTAGCCTTCGCGGCGAAGCAGATCGAGGAGCTTCTCGTCGGGGCGGGTGATGAAGGTCTTGAGTTCGCCGTTGAGGGTGAACGTGACGGTGTGGGGATGCTTGATCATTATTCGGTCCTCCCGCGGGCGAAGGTGGCGGCCCGCTCCAATGCGTCGAACAGGGTGACTTCGGCCAGATGCCGGGAATATTCGGGGCTCATGCCTTCGCGGCCGCGCCAGGGGGCGTCCTGGCCGGCCTTGGCGGCGGCCTCCTTGAACACCGCGCCGACGGCCTCGCGGCCGACGAGGGCGGCCTCGACGGACGGCAGGCGGCGGGGGAAGGGGATGGCGGAGCCGGCGGCGATGCGCGCGGACTTGATGGTTGCGCCGTCGAGCTCGAGGAACGCGGCCGCGGTGACGAGGGCGAAGGAGGCCTGGGTGCGGACGACCTTGATGGAGCCGAACCCGTGGTGGGCCATCAGCGCGGGCACCTTCACGGACTTGAGGACGTTGCCGTCGAGGAAGCGCTTGGCGGGCTGGCTGGCGAAATATTCGTCGGCGGGGAGTTCTTCGTCCTGGCCGGAATAGATGACCATGCGGGCATCCATCGCCAGCAGCACGACGGGAAGGTCGGCCCACGGGAACACGCGGCAGATGTTGCCGCCGATGGTGGAGACGTTGCGGATCTGGTGGGTGGAGATGCGCCGGCAGATCTCGTGCAGGGCCCAGCGGGGGGCGCGGTAGCGCTGGATGTCGGCCAGCGGCGTCGTGGCGCCGATGTCGTAGAAGTCGCCGTCTTGTTTGATATAGGACAGCCCCAGCCGGGTGATGTCGACCGCGGTGACGGGAGTGTGGTCTTGCATGAAGTGGAGGGCGGTGCCGCCGGCCAGGATCATGCCTTTGCGGCCCAGTTCGCGCAGATTGTCGCGCGCGGCGGACAACGAGGCCGGGCGGATGAATTCGCACAGTTTCATAGAGAGCTCCTTGGATGGGGAATCAACAAGCGCGGGCAGTATAGGGGAGGCAAAGCGCGGCGGGAAAGCGAAAATTGCGGCCGGCGGAGGTGGAGCGGTTGACCAAATGAAGTGGAGGAGGGGGGCGCCCTCGTCGAGTGAATGCCCGCTGTCCGGTCTCCGGTTCGGTGCATGCGTGCACATATACACATATGTGTATAAGCAAAATATGGTTGGGAGTTTTCTTTCGGATGCGGGAGGCGTATCCTGCCGGCATGAATTGGACTTGGACATGCGGGGCATTGGCGGCGGCCTGGATCTTGGCGGGTTGCGCGCCGGCGCCGGAAAACCCGGCGGCGGCCGCAACGCCGGCCGGCGCGGCGCAAGCCCCGGTCGAGGTGTCGGGGGAACGGGCGCTGGAGGAAGTCCGCGCGTTTCTCGAAGTCGGTCCGCGCGACGCAGGCACCCCCGGCGCCGAGCGCGCTGCGACGTATCTGGTCGAACGGCTGCGCGCGCTGGGCGTGGCGGCCGAAATCCAGGAATTCCGCGAGCCGTCGCCGCTGGGGCCGGAGACCGTTTTCCGCAACGTGCTCGGGCGGATCCCCGGCCGCACCGACCGGATCGTCCTGCTCGGCTCGCACTACGACACCAAGACCGGCATTCCGGATTTCGTCGGCGCGAACGATTCGGGCTCCAGCACCGGCCTGCTGCTGGAACTGGCGCGGGCCTTCGCCGCCGCCGGGACGCCGGAACTGGAAATCCGCTTCGCGTTCTTCGACGGCGAGGAATGCCGGGTGGAATACGGGCCCGCGGACGGCTTCCACGGCAGCCGCCATCTGGCCCGGACGATGGAGGCGGACGGCAGCCTGTCCAACGTCGCCGCCATGATCCTGCTGGACATGGTGGGCGATCGCGACCTGACGCTCACGGTCCCGCGCAACAGCACGCCGGGACTGGTCTCCCTGGCGTTCGCGGCCGCGCGGGCCGAGGGCGTGCGCGAGCGGTTCCAGCTCTATCCCTACAATATCGGCGACGACCACGTGGCGTTTTTCGGGCGGGGCGTGCCGGCCATCGACCTGATCGATTTCGCGTACGGCAGCGCGCCGGGCCTGAACGACTATTGGCACACGCCGGCGGATACGCTCGACAAGCTGTCGGCCGAAAGCCTGGACCTCGTCGGGCGCGTGGTCGCGCGCATGGTGGCCGAACTGTCCGCGCTGCGCGGAAAATGAACCGAGCCGCGGATTTTTCCTCGACAGGCGGCGGCCGCGGAGTCCAGCATCCGCAGGCGTGAAAGAAGGAGAGTCGACGATGTTCAATCCACAAGCCGAAGCGATGCCGGTCAAGGAATTGCGCAAGCTGCAGGGCGAGCGCCTGAAGGCCTTGGTGGCGCGGGCCTACGAAAACGTGCCGTTCTATCGCGCGAAATTCGACGCCCAGGGCGTGAAACCCGGCGATATCCGCGGCATCGAGGACGTCGCCAAGCTGCCGTTCACGCTCAAGCCGGAATTCCGCGAGCAGTATCCGTTCGGGATGTTCGCCGCGCCCATGAAAGACATCGTGCGCATCCACGCCAGCTCGGGCACGACCGGCAAGCCCACGGTGGTGGGCTACACGAAGAACGACGTCGACAACTGGGCGGAATGCGCGGCGCGCTCGCTGGCCTGCGGCGGGGCGACGGCGCACGACGTGGTGCAGATCGCCTACGGCTATGGCCTGTTCACGGGCGGGCTGGGCATGCACTACGGCGCCGAGCGCCTGGGCGCCGCGGCGCTGCCGATGTCGTCGGGCAACACCGAAAAGCAGATCATGCTGATGAAGGATTTCGGCGTGACGGTCCTGTGCTGCACGCCGAGCTACGCGCTGCAGATCGCGGAAGTGGCCGCGCAAATGGGCGAAGATCTCTTGAAGCTGCCGCTCAAGAGCGGGCACTTCGGCGCCGAGCCGTGGACGGAAGCGATGCGCAAGCGCATCGAGGAACTTTTCCCGCTGAAGGCGCTGGACATCTACGGGCTCTCCGAGGTCGCCGGGCCGGGCGTCGCCAACGAATGCCTCGAGCAGCACGGCCTGCACGTGTTCGAGGACCATTTCTATCCGGAAATCATCGACCCGGAAACGGGCGACCCGCTGCCGGACGGCCAGAAAGGCGAACTGGTCTTCACCTGCCTGACGAAGGAAGGCGTGCCGCTCATCCGCTACCGGACGCGCGACATCACGATGATCCTCGACGAAGGCCCGTGCCCGTGCGGGCGCACGAGCCGGAAGATCGCGCGGTTGATGGGCCGGACCGACGACATGCTCATCATCCGCGGCATCAACGTCTTCCCGTCGCAGGTGGAAGACGTGCTGGTGCGGATCGAGGGCGTGCATCCGCAGTACCTGATCGTGGTGGACCGGCAGGGGAACCTGGACACGATGGAGATCAAGGTGGAAGTGACCGAAGCGCTCTTCAGCGACGAGGTGAAGAAGCTGGAAGCGCTGCGCGACAAGATCCACCACCAGATCAAGACGATGCTGAACGTCAGCGCGAAGATCACGCTGGTGGAACCCAACACGATCGAGCGCACGCTGGGCAAGGCCAAGCGCGTGCTGGACCGGCGGAAACTGACCTAGGAACAAAGGAGCGGAACCATGAAAGTGCGGCAAATCTCGATCTTCCTGGAAAACCGGTCGGGCCGGCTGGCGAGCGTGCTGAAGGAGGTCGGCCGCGCCGGCGTCAACATCCGGGCGCTGTCGCTGGCGGACACGAGCGACTTCGGCATCCTGCGGCTGATCGTGGACGACGTGGACAAGGGCGTGCAGGCGCTGAAAAGCACGGGCCACACGGTGTCGCTGACCGAAGTGCTGGCGGTGGAAGTTCCGGACCGGCCGGGTGGGCTGGCGGGCATCCTCGACGCGCTGTCGGCGGCGGGCCTGAACGTCGAATACATGTACGCGTTCGTCTGCCGCGCCACCGACAAGGCCGTGGTCGTCTTCCGCTTCGAGGACGTCGATGCGGCCATCGCCGCGCTGAAAAAGGCCGGCATCTCGATCCTGCCGGCCGAGACGGTGTATTCGCTGTAGAAAGCGGCGGCTGATTTCGTCCAGGCGCTTCCGCCCCGCAGGGGCCGGGGGCGCTTTTTTTATTCACGGGGTCCGGTAGATCTCGGCGCGCCGGGCGCGGGCAAGCAGGGCGATTTCGCGGGCTTCGCCGGCGCCGGCCGCGCGGAGCTCGCGCGCGGCGGCCACGACGGCGGCGTTCCGGACCGCCGTTTCGGCGGGGGTCAGCGCGAGCATCTGCCAATCGCCGCCTGGCGGCGGGATGGGCCACTGGTCGGGGTGGTAGCCGAGCAGGCGGGCGGGGGCGGGGGCCGGCGCGTAGATCCGATCCGGCGCGAAATCGCCGAGGTCTTGCCGGGAAGCGCAGATCCGAACGTCTGCCCCGGCGGAGCGGGCGCGCTGGACCAGGCCCAGCGTTTCGGCCGGCGGGCCATTTTCGAGGTCCGGAATCACGAGAGCGATGCGCTCGCCGGCGGCAAAAGGCGCGATTTCCGGCAGGTCGGGCCGCGGCGCCGGCCGCGGGACGGGTACCAGCCAGGCGGCCGCGGCCAGCAGGGCCAGGCCGGCGGTTCCCAAGACGAGGCGGCGCGGATTCATGGGGAAATCCTAAAGAAACCCGGTCGCCGGGGCAAGTGGCGCTTGTCCGAACGCAGCGGGACAGGCATAATCGGCCCCCAAAGAAAAAGGAACAACCTGGGAGACATGGCCATGGCCAACGAAACACATGAATCGGTGATCGGGTCCGACGTCGAAATCATCGGCACGATCAAGAGCAGCGGCACCGTTCGCCTCGACGGCAAGCTGGAAGGCGAGCTGCTGTGCGGCGGCAACGCCATCCTCGGCAAGAGCGCGCAGGTGAAGGGCAACGTGACGGCGACGTCCGTGTCCATCGAAGGCAAGATCAACGGCAACATCCTTGCCAAGGACAAGATCGAGATGAAGGCCACGGCGACGGTCAACGGCGACATCAAGGCGCGCCGGCTGTCGGTCGAAGACGGCGTCACCTTCGTGGGCCGCTCGGAAGTCAATCCGAACAGCCAGCCGGTGCCGGCGCCGCAGCCGGGCGTTCCGCAGCGGTAAGGATCCCGTTTCCTTCGCAGGCGCCGGACCGGACCCGCACGCGCGGGACGGTCGAGCGGCCTTGGACGGAAGGGGCCGGACGTGGCGGACAAGAAAACCAAAGTGATGGACGGCTTTGCCGTCGTGCGCGGGCTTGCCCAGGCGAAGCACGACGGTACGCTGCCTGCGCCGGGTTCCCGCAAGCCGGCGGAGGATCTGTCGTCGCATCCGCCGCCGCCCGCCCTGCCGAAGGACAGTCCGCACATCGTCAAGACGATCCAGCCCACGAAGCGGACGATCCGCTGCTTCAAATGCGGCTACGAATTCCAGCTCGCGGGCACGACGAAGACGATCTACTGCTCGAAATGCCGCGAGAAGATCGACATGGGCGACTACGTGATCGACCGCCCGTGGTCCGAGGAAATCAAGACCGGCGGCAGCGTCATCGTGCGGCCGACCGGCCGCCTGGAGAACGTGCGCATCTGGGCCGGCAACGTGATCCTCGAAGGCGACATGGACGAGAATTCGTCCATCGAGTGCACGCAATGGCTCGAACTGGGGGCCGCCGCGAAGCCGCATCCGCGGCAACTTACGATGCGCAACCTGCGCGTGGCGGCCGGGGCGGAAATGGTTTTCAAGTACAAGCTCCAGGTGCACCATCTGGAATTGCTGGGCACGCTGGAGGCGGACGTGGAGGCGACCGGACTGGTCTCCATCCGCGCCGGCGGGCATCTGAAGGGGACGGTGCGCGGGGCGCACCTGCAGGTGGAGGAGGGCGGCGGACTATCCGCCCGCGCGTTCATTTGGCCGCAGGGCAATCCGGCGGTGCATGGGGACGGTTGAGCGGCCCATGGGCGGTCACGTCCACGTGGCGGGGGTGGCGGGGGTCGGCATGAGCGCGCTGGCGCAGGCGCTGCGCTGGACACACGGCCGCGTGACGGGGTCCGATCGCTTTTTCGACCAAGGGCAGGAGTTGCCGATCTTCGGCGCGCTGCGCGCGGCGGGCATCGAATTGACCAAACAGGACGGCTCGGCCGTGGACGCCCATACGGAAGCCGTGGTCTACAGCACGGCGATCGAGGCGGACAATCCGGAATTCCTCGCGGCGAAAAAGGCCGGCGTGCCGTTGCGGCACCGCGCGGAAATGCTCGCCGAGCTCGCGCGCGGAAAAACGGTGCTGGCCGTGGCCGGCACGGCCGGCAAGACCACGACGACGGGCATGCTGGGCTGGACGCTGGAACAGCTCGGCGCCGATCCGACGGTCGTCAACGGCGGCGCGCTGGTGGACTGGGCCGACGCGCGGCACGTCGGCAACGTGCGCCGCGGCGGCGCAAGCGCCCCGTGGGTGCTGGAAGTGGACGAAAGCGACCGGTCGCTGCTGAATTTCCGCCCGGAATGGTCGATCCTGACGAACGTTTCGCAGGACCACTTCGCCCTGGCGGAAGTGCAGGAGCTGTTCCGCGCCTACGCGTCGCAGGTGCGGACGGGCATCGTCTGCGGCGCAGGCGTGGCGGCGGTTTTGGGGAAACAGAAGGCTCAACTCATCGAGCTCTCCGGCACGCCCGAGCGCACCGCGGCCGGTTTCGCGGTGGCTTGGCGCGGGCTCAAACTGGTGGTGCCGCAGCCGGGGGCGCACAACGCGCTGAACGCGCTGGCGGCGGCGGAACTGTGCGCGCAGCTGGGCTATGCGCCCGAGCGGATCGCGGCGGCGCTGGCGCGTTTCGGGGGCATCCAGCGGCGGCTGGAGCGCGTGGACGCCGGCGGCGGGGTGCGCGTGGTGGACGACTACGGGCACAATCCGGCCAAGCTGGCCGCGGCGTGGACCGCCGTGGCCGCGCCCGGCAACCGCGTGCTGGGCGTCTGGCGGCCGCACGGCTATGGGCCGCTGCGGGCGATGCTGGATCCGCTCGCGGACGCCTTCGCGTCCGTCTGCCGCCCGCAGGACAAGCTGTGGCTTTTGCCCGTGTACGATGCGGGCGGCACGACCGATCGGTCGATCCAGTCCGATGCGTTGGCCGCGAAGCTCCGGGTGCGCGGCGTGGCCGCGGAGCTGGCGGCGAACTACGACGACCTGGGCGCGGCGCTGGCCGGCGCGGCGCGTGCGGGCGACGTGATCCTCACGATGGGCGCGCGCGATCCGCGGTTGCCCGCGTTCGCGCGCGAAATGGCGGCGAAAACGGCGGACCGGTGAAAGGCCAACCATGAACGCGGCGACGCAAGACGAATCCACGATTTTCGAACTGAAGCCGGCCTATCGGGCGCGGCTGGGGCTGTTGGTCTGGGGCGTGCTGCTGCTGCCGGTCGTCGGACTCGGGCTGTTCCTCCTGGCGCGGGCGTGGTATCTGGTGGCCTCCACGCGCTATCGCCTGACGACCCAGCGGCTGTTCGCGGAAACGGGGCTGATCGCGAAGAACCTGGAAGAAGTCGAGCTGTTCCGGGTGAAAGACGTCACGCTGCGCCAAGGCGTGCTCGACCGGCTGCTGGGGGTGGGGACGGTGACGGTGCTGTCGACCGACGACACGGCCCCGGAACTGGAACTGGCCGGGATCCGCGATCCGCTGGCCGCGAAAGAGGCGCTCCGCACCGCCTTCCGGGCGGCGCGCCAGCGCGAAGGCCTGCGGACCGGCGAATTCATCGCCTCGTAGCGCCTTCTTCTTGCTTCGGTCCTTGTCCGCCGAGGGGCGTGCGGTCCGGAATTCCGGGAATCGAAATCCCCGCCGGGGCCGTCGCGGAGGCTCGGCCGCGTCGATGGCCCGGATTTTTCCGGGTTTCCGAAAATGCTTAAAATCCCGAGAATACTCCGCATAAACCCTCTCACATATTATAATAACCGAGACGGCTGGACGGTTCTTCCCCGACGGGCGACTTGACGGCCCGTCCGGTATTCTGTATTGCGTAATACATGATGCGGAGTAGCTCATGATCGACGGCTGGATCACGCAATTGCGCAAGGGGGTGCTGGAGTACTGCGTGCTGCTGGCGCTGCGGCGGGGGGAAAGCTACGGCTACGAACTCGTCCAGGCGCTCCAGCGCAGCGAGGACCTCGCCGTTTCCGAAAGCACGGTCTATCCCATCCTCGCGCGGCTGCGCCAGGAAGGCTTTCTCAAGTCGCGCGACGTGCCCTCGGCCGCGGGACCCCCGCGCCGCTATTTCTCGCTGACGCCGCGCGGCAAGGTGCGCCTCGCGGAAATGAACGCCTATTGGCCGATGTTGACGAACGCTTTGGAACAATTGAAGTCCGACAAGGAAAAGGAATCCGGATCATGAAGTGGAGCGGGGCGGCGGAACGGCGCGTCGAGGGATACCTCGCCGCGGTGGAAATGCATTTGGCGCACAAGCCGGCGGCCGTGCGCAAGGACGTGGTGGGCGGGCTGCGCAACCAGATCGCGGAAGCGCTGGACCGGCTGGAAACCGCCGGCGGCGAAATCGGCCTCGAGGTCGTCGAGCGCGTCCTGGCGGAGATGGATGCGCCGGAGACCTTCGCCGAGGCCGCGGCCGAAGTCGCCGCGGAGGCGGCCGTCGCCATTGCGCCCAAGTCGGCGCGCGGGGGATCGTCGCGCTGGTTCTGGCTGGGCGTGGCGTTCCTGTTCGTCAATGCCTACGGCGTGTGGAAAACGACGCGCCCGGAACCGCCGTCCGCGCCGCCGGCGGAAATCCCGCCGGCGGTCGCGGAACCGGCCAGGGTTTTCGACCGGGTCCTGCGCCTGCGGAGCGTGGAACAGGTGGACGTTTCGGCGGACCGCGAAGTGACGCTGCGGCTCGCGTTCAGCGACGATCCGGACCGCAGCCAGCTCACGCGCTTTTTCCGCCTGGCGGCGCCCGGCCAGGGCGAGGTGAAGTATTGGCTGATGGGCGCGGCCGGCAGCGGCGCCGTCATGATCGAAACGGAACCGGTTCTGGCGGACAACCTGGAATACGTGCTCGAGCCGGGGCTGCCCTCGGCCACCGGCTCGAAACCCGAAGACCAGCCCCGTCGCGGAACGCTGGCCATGACGATGAACCTCGCGCTGCGCGGGGTGGAAGCGGAAACGCCGTCGTTCGATGCCCCGGAACTATGGGCGGATTTCACCGCGTTTCCGGACGCCAACGGGGTGAAAGACTTCGTCGCGGTGGCGCCGGCGACGGACTTCACGGTCGAGGCCGTGGACGAGTGGCGGCGCAGCGGACTGGTATTGCGCGGCAAGTTCAAGCCGGGCGAAATCTACGAGGTCACCTTCAAGAAAGGTCTGCCGGCGGCGAACGGCTCGAGTCTGCCGCAGGAGATCCGCCGCACGGTGCAATTCCCCTTGCCGAAACCGGCGATCCGCTTCGATGCGCCGGGGCGATATCTGTCGCCGCGCGGCGCGCTGTCCGTGCCGGTGGCGGCGGTGAATTTGGATAAGTACGTCGCGCGGCTGCGGCCGGTTTACGCGAACAATCTCGTGGAATTGGCCCGCCGCGAGTCGCAATGGTATTACTACGGTTCCCTGACGGCGGATCTGGACGGGCCGACGAAAGTCGCCACGAACCGCCTGGCGCCGGCGGGGAATGGCGGACCCGCCCAGGGCGCGGTGGATCTGCGCGCGCTGCTGGGCGGAGAGCCGCGCGGCGCGTACCATTTGGACGTCGCCGGCGAAAAAGGCGCCGGCGACGGCCGGCTGATCGTGGTGACCGACCTGGGCATCGCGGCGCGGACGTTCGCTGGCGGCGCCTTGGTTTGGGTGAATTCCCTGCGGACGGCGCAGCCCGCCGCGGGCGCGGCGGTTTCGGTTTACGCGCGCAACAACCAGGTGCTGGCGCGCGGCACGGCCGACGGGCAGGGCCTCGCGCGCCTGGAATGGGAGCCGGGCGAAGGCGCGGAGCCGTTCGTGGTCGTGGCGGAATTGGACGGCGACTTGTCCTACGTCGATCTGGCGCGCACCGGCGTGGACCAGGGCGAAGGGCTGGGCGGCCGGCCGTATCTGGAACCGGGCCAGCTCGAAGCGGCGGTCTTCAGCGAGCGCGGCGTCTATCGGCCCGGGGAAAAGATCTTCGTGCAGGCGCTGGTGCGCGACGACCGCCGGCAGGCGCCGGAGCCGTTCCCCGCGCTCCTGCGGGTGCGGCGGCCGGACGGGCGGGTTTTCCGCGACGTGCCGGTCGTGCTGGACGAATATGGCTCCGCGACGGCGGAAATCGAGATGCCGGAGTATCTGCCGACGGGGCGCTATGCTCTCGAACTGGCGTTGCCGGGCACCTTCACCGTGTTGGGCGCGACGTCCGTCGCGCTCGAGGATTTCGTCCCGCCGCAGATTCGCGTGGCCGTCAAGCCGCCGGAGGGCCGCGGCCGGGCCGGCGACGTGCTGGCGTTCGGCGTGGATGCGGCGCACCTGTTCGGCCGGCCGGCGGCCGGCCTGAAGGCGGCCGGCGCGGCCACCTTCAAGCCCGCGCCGTTCGCGCCGACCAATTGGCCGGGCTGGCGCTTCGGCGACGACGAAAAGACGTTCGCGCCCGTCTACCAGCCGCTCGGCGCGCGGATCCTGGATGAAAACGGCCACGCCGAATTCGAGGCGGAGAGCCGCGCCGCTTGGCGTCCGCCGGCGGCGCTGCAAATGGTGCAACAGGTCACCGTGATGGAAGTCGGCGGCCGGTCGGTGACGGCCTACGGGTCGGCGCTGCTCGATCCGTATCCGTTCTACGTCGGTCTCAAACCCGCTTGGGACGGCGCGGTGCGCGCCGGCGAAACCCAGCGCGTGGCGGTGGTCGAAGTCCTGCCGGATGGCGCACCCGCGGCGGGAGGCAAGCCGCTGGTGCTGACTCTCTCGCGGGTGACCTGGAACTCCGTGCTGCGGCGCAATTCCAACGGCCGCTACGAATGGAAATCCGAACGGCAGGTCGTGGACGTCCGCCAAGACACGCTGGCGGCGGGCGGCGCGGCGCAGGACTGGGCCTTCGCGGTGGATGGCGCGGGCGACTACCTGTTGGTCGCGGCCGATCCGGCGTCGGGCGCCTCGACGCGGATCGCGTTCCACGCCGGCTCGGCGGATCCGGAATGGCTGGCGTGGAGCCGCGAGAAGCCCGGCCGCGTCGAGCTGGCCTGGGACAAGGAGAAATACCGCCCCGGCGAGACGGCGCGCCTGCAGGTGCGCGCGCCGTTCGCGGGGCCCGCGCTGCTGACGGTGGAAACCGACCGCGTGCGCGAAGCGCGCCGGGTCACGCTGGAAAAGAACACCGCGGAATTCGAAATACCCGTGACGGCGGACTACGCGCCCAACGCGTATTGCTCGCTGACCCTGATCCGGCCGGCGGAAGCGGAAGCCGTCTGGAGCGCGCATCGGGCCATCGGGGCCATCGTGTTGCCGGTGGAACGACCCGGCAGCCGTCTGCTAGTGGCCGTGGAAGCGCCGGCCATCGCGCGGCCGCAGGCGGCGCTGGACGCCGTCGTGACCGTGCGCGACGAAACGGGCCAGCCCGCGCGGGGCGCGGTGACGGTGATGGCCGTGGACGAAGCGATCTGCATGCTGACGGCGTTCGCGACGCCCGATCCCGATCGGGTTTTCGCGGCGCAGCGCGCGCTGGGCGTGGCGCCCTTCGATCTCTATGCCGAACTGATGCCAGTGACGGACGAGCAGACCGAAACCGTGCCGGCGGCCGGCGGCGACGGCGACGCCGCCCTGCGGCGGCGGCTGAATCCGATCAAGGCCAACCGCTTCAAGCCGGTGGCGCTGTGGCGGGCGGCCGTGCCGCTCGACACGAACGGACAGGCCAGGGTCAAAATGGATTTGCCCGAGTTCAACGGCGAGTTGCGCCTGATGGCGGTGGCCTACGGCGCCGCGCAGGCGGGCGCGACGTCGATGCCCGTGAAAGTGAAGCGCGATCTCGTCGTGCAGCCCGCGCTGCCGCGCTTCCTGGCCATCGGCGACCGCTGCGAGGCGGCGGTCGCGCTCTACAACGAAGGCGCGGCGCCGGTCGCCGCCAAGGTGCGCGCAACCTGCGGCGGGCCGCTGCGGGCCGAAACGCCTGAACAAATCGTCGAGATTCCGGCCGGCGGTTCGGCGACCGCGGCGTTGCCGTTGACGGCGGGGCCGGGGCCGGGCAAGGCGCTGTGCACGCTCGAAATCGAGGCCGGCGCGGATTCCTTCCGCGACACGATCGAGCTGGCGGTCCGGCCGGCGGCGGGCACCCGCGTGGCGGCGATTTCCCGCGTGCTGGCGGCCGGCGAAAGCGCGACGCTGGAGCCGCCGGCGGGTTGGCTGCCGGAGTCGCTGGCGCTCTCGGGCGTTTTGTCGGCGCTGCCTTCGGCGCAGCTGGGCCAGGCGCTGGATTACGTCGTGCATTATCCGCATGGCTGCCTGGAGCAGACCGTGTCGGGCGCGTTCCCGCTGCTTTATGCGGGCGAATGGGCGCCGCGCCTGTTGCCGGGCAGCCGGGCCATCGGCGACGTGGCGGCGTTCGTACCGGCGGCGATCCGGCGCGTGATTTCCATGCAGCAGGAAAACGGCGGTTTCGCCCTGTGGCCGTTCCAGCGCGGCACGGCGGAGGACGCTTCGATTTATGCCGTCCATTTCCTCGTGGAAGCGAAAGCGGCGGGCTTCGACGTGCCGGCCGACCGTCTCGAAGCCGCGCTGGGCTGGGTGCGCGGGCGCCTCGACCGGACGATGTCGCCGAATGCGACGGAAGGCGAATGGATCCTCGACATGCAGGCGCGGGCCTACCTGTGCCACGTGCTGGCGCTGGCGGGTCGGCCGGACGCGGGCTGGAACGCGCGGCTGCGCGAGCAATCCGCCCGGCTGAACTTCGCCGCGCGGGCGCACGCGGCCTCGGCGCTGCTGCTGGCCGGCGAGCCGCGGCGGGCGCTGCCGCTGCTGGAATCGCTGGACGTGCCGGTGGCGCGGCCGCGCGTGCCGGGCCGGCTGCTGGACGGCGACGTGCGCGACGCCGCGCTGCTGCTGTCCGCCTGGCTCGACGTGGAGCCCGAGAATCCCGCCGTGCCGCGGTTGGCGCAATATCTGCGCGACCGGCAGCAAGACGGCCACTGGGGCAACACGCAGGACGACGCCCTTGCGCTGCTGGCGTTCGGCAAGCTGGCCAGGCACCTGCCCGACGAGGAGCAACCCTTCGCCGGAAAACTGGAATTGCCCAACGGCGAAACCCGCGCGTTTGCGGGCACGAACGACGTGGCGTGGTCGCTGGACTCCGGCGCGGGCGGCGCGATCACGGTGCGCAACGACGGGCCGGGCAAGCTCTACCTGGGCGCGCGCTTCGAAGGCGTCTCCGCCGAGCCGGAACCCGAGCGCGCGGACGGCATCGCCATCCGCCGCGAATTCCTGGACCAGGCCGGCAACTTCATCGATGCCCGGGAACTGCCGCAGGGCGAACTGGTCGTCGTGCGGCTGAAGATCGACACAAAGGGCCGGCGGCTCGACCAGCTCGCGATCGAAGACCTGCTGCCGGCGGGCTGGGAGATCGAGAATCAGAATCTGGCGACCTCGCAGCAGTTCGGCTGGCTGCGCGAGAAGAACGAAGGCGATTTGCACCGCGAGGCGCGCGACGACCGGATGCTGATCTTCACCGGGCCGATCCAGGGCGAAGCGGCGTTCCACTACGCCGTGCGGGCGACGACGCCGGGCACCTATGTGCTGCCGTCGCCGACGGTGTCGGGCATGTACGAACCGGAAATCCGCGGCGTGGGCGTCGGCGGGCAGGTGCGCGTCGTGCCGTGAAGAACCGGCTTCCAGCCTGGGCGAAACGGGCGACGCTGGCCGGCATCGCCGCCGTCGCCGCGTTCGCCGCGGCGGTGCGCTGGGCGCCGTTCCCGGAGGCCAAGCTGGCGCGGCTGGATTCGGCGGCGGTGCTGGCGGACCGCCACGGCGAACCGCTGCGCGTGAAGCTGGCGGCGGGCGGTTTCGATTGCCGGCCGGGCTACGTGCCGGCGCCAAACGCCTGGATCGCGCAGGCGCTGGTGGCGGCGGAAGACCGCCGGTTCTGGGAGCATCCGGGCGTGGACGTGCGGGCGCTGGCGCGGGCCGTCGCGCAGAACCTGTTTTCGGGTCGCCGCGTCTCGGGCGCTTCGACGATCACCACGCAGGTGATCCGCTTGGCGGAGCCGCGGCGGCGGACGCTGGCGACGAAAGCCGTCGAAGCCTTCCGCGCGCTGCAGCTCGAGCGGCGGTTGGACAAGCGCGCGATTTTGGCGCAGTACCTCGACCGCGCGCCGTTCGGCGGCAACCTCGTGGGCATCGAAGCGGCGGCGCGGCGCTACTTCGGCAAAGGCGCGGCGGACCTGAGCCTGGCGGAAGCGGCGCTGCTGGCCGGCGTGCCGCAGGCGCCGTCGCGCCTGCGGCCCGACCGGCATCCGGAAGCAGCCAAGAAGCGCCAGGCCTACGTGCTGGAGCGGATGGAGGCCTGCGGTTTCATCACGGCGCGGCAGCGCGCCGAGGCCTGGGCCCAGCCGCTGACCGCGCGTCCGGGAAAATATCCGTTCCGCGCGCCGCATTTCTGCGATCTCGTCGGCGTGCCGGCGCGGCTCGCGCCGGACGCAACGGTGCGCACGACGCTTGACGGCGATCTGCAGCGACGGGCGGAAGACGTTCTGCGGCGGCATCTGGCGAACGGTCCGGCGTCCGGCGGCGCGGTGGTGGTGCTGGAGGTGAAGACCGGCGCGGTGCGCGCGCTGGCGGGTTCGCCGGACTATTTCGCCGAGCGGAACGCCGGCCAGGTCAACGGCGCCGTCGCGCGGCGCGCCGCGGGCTCGACGCTCAAACCCTTTGCCTATGCGTTGGCGTTCGACCGCGGGCTGGCCGTGCCCGCGACGGTGATCCCCGACGTGCCGCTGCGGTTCCGCGATCTCGATCCGCGCAATTTCTCCGCGGATTGCCGCGGACTGGTCAGCGTGCGCGACGCCCTCGTGGCGTCGCTCAATTTGCCGGCGATCGAAATCGAGCGGCGCGTCGGCCAGGAGCGGCTCTGGGCGACGCTGCGCGCGCTGGGGCTTTCGACGATCGACCGGCCGGCGGCGCACTACGGCCTCGGCCTCGTGCTGGGCAACGCGGAGGTGCGCCTGCTGGATCTGGCGAACGCCTACGCCTGCCTCGCGCGCGGCGGGGCCTGGGCGCCCGTCCGGTTCGTGGAAACGGACAAGGCGCCGGCGACGAAGCCGATGTTTTCGCCCGAGGCCTGTTGGTTGGTCAGCGACGCGCTATCCGGCGACGAGCGCGCGCTGGACACGACGGGCCACGCGGCCGACGTGCGCCTGCCGCCGCTGGCGTGGAAGACCGGCACGTCGGCGGGATTGCGCGACGCATGGACGGTGGCGTGGAATCCGGAGATCGTGATCGGCATCTGGGTCGGCAATCCCGACGGTTCGCCGGCGGAAGGCTTGGTCGGGCGCGAAGTGGCCGTGCCGATCGCGTGGGACCTGTTCCGGCAGCTCTATCCGGACAACGCGGGGCCGCGGTTCGCGCGGCCGGCGGGGGTGGAACGGCGCGCGCTGTGCGCCGCCAGCGGCTGCGCGCCGGGTCCGCATTGCGCGCACCGGATCGAGGATTGGGCCATCGCGAAAGTGTCGCGGCGCGAAATCTGCCCGGTGCACCGCGCGGGGCCGGAGGACGCGTGGCCGGCGGCGGTGGCGTCGTTCCTGGCGCGGCGCGCGGCGCCCGCGCCGGACGAACCGGCCGCGGCCGTGCGCATTCTCGCGCCGGCGCGCGGGAGCACCTACCGCTGGCTGCCGGGTCTGGAAGCGGACGCCCAGCGGCTGGCGCTGGAAGCCGCCAGCGACCGCGCCGGCGAGACGATCCATTGGTTCGTGGACGACCGGCCCGTCGGCCGCACGCGCCCGGGCGAAAAGCTTTTTTGGCCGCTGGCGCGGGGTGCCCACCAGATCGCCTGCGGCACGGCGCGGGGTCTGGGCGACCGCGTCCAGATCGCCGTGGAATGACCCGCGCGAAAGTTTTACGTTCTACGTAAAACTTGTAGCGGGCGGACCGCGGAGCCGATAGATTGGGGCCACGACATGCGGGCATTGCCACCCATTTTCGCCGCGTGCGCGCTGCTGGCCGTAGCCGGAGCGCCGCCGGCCGCGCGGGCCGGCGAACCCTTCCTGATCCGCAACGACCAGCCCGTCGGGCGGCTCCACGGCGTGCCGGTCGGCGTGGACGCGGATCCGGCGGCGGCCCAGGCCGCGGCGGCCGCGGCCCGAGCGGCGGGCGTCCGCATCTTCACGATCGGCCTGGGCGGCGACGTGGACCTGCCCTTCCTCCAAGAGCTGGCCGGCGACCCCAGCCAGGCCTACGCCGCCC
>ERZ795051.3281-NODE-3281-length-16679-cov-4.199591_pt1 | contig 16679 bp, 11 predicted proteins | sample MGYA00375135_ERZ795051 | MGnify/ENA primary metagenome ERZ795051 (study PRJEB30180, sample SAMN05720222) | activated sludge metagenome | isolation source: Anaerobic digester | place: Japan | collected 2015-05-26 ... | reverse complement strand
AATCTAAAATTTTCTTTAATTTTTCTTTAATTCAAAGATTTTATTTACTTCAAATAATGATTGGAAATGATAAAAAGATTAATATAAATCAAAATAAATTTTTATAATCATAAATTTATATCAATATGCAATATTTTTAATCTTTTGGTATTAATGTAGAATCTACTAAAATATATTTTTTTCCACACTTTGGACAGATATAACCACTATCATCTTTTTTCAATGTGACGCCACAATAGCAAACCCAACCTATCTGCCTTGCTGGCACTCCCACCATAAGAGCATAATCTGGAACATTTTTGGTTACAACTGCTCCAGACCCTATTAAAGCATATTGTCCTATTTTTACGCCACAAACAATGGTAGCATTTGCTCCAATTGATGCTCCTTTTTTAACAAGAGTTTTTTTATATTCATCTTTTCTTTCAATAAAAGCTCGAGGATTTATTACATTTGTAAAAACCATTGAGGGACCGCAAAAAACATCATCTTCAATTATGACATCATCATATACAGAAACATTATTCTGGATTTTTACATTATTACCAATTATGGCTTTTGAGCCAACATTTACATTTTGACCAAGAGAGCATTTTTTTCCAATCTTTGCATTTTTCATTATATGAGAAAAATGCCATATTTTTGTTCCTTCACCAATTTGTACACCTTCATCAACATATGAACTTTCATGAACAAAATAATGTTCACCCGTATCTGGATTTACTTTTTCAATAAGTTCAGACATAAATCTCCTCGATTTTTTCTTAATCTATAATATATAAACAAAATTTCAATTTGATTTTTTTTTTTAATAAGATTTAATTTTATATATAAAAAATATTTACCTTTAAAGGTAAAGGGGGATTGATGAAAAAATTGCTCACAGGAAATGAAGCCATTGCTCAAGGAGCATGGGAAGCTGGTTGCAAAATTGCAAGCGCTTACCCTGGAACCCCAAGTACTGAAATTTTAGAGTATTTTGCAACTTTAGAAGGTATTTATGCAGAATGGGCACCAAATGAAAAAGTCGCACTTGAAGTTGCTGCTGGTGCTGCGATTGGTGGCATTAGAAGCATGACTGCAATGAAACATGTGGGATTAAATGTAGCTGCTGATCCACTATTTACAATGGCTTATGAGGGTGTAAATGGTGGTTTTGTAGTTGTTAGTGCTGATGATCCTGGAATGCACTCTTCTCAAAATGAACAGGATAATAGATTTTACGCCATGCATGCTAAGATTGTATGCATAGAACCTTCAGATTCTCAAGAAGCTCTTGATTTTACTAAAGCTGCTTTTGATATTTCAGAACAATATGATACCATTGTTTTACTCAGAAGCACAACAAGAATCTCTCATTCAAAATCGATAGTTGAGGTTTCAGATAAACCCCAAATTCACTTAAAAGAATATAAAAAAAATATTGAAAAATATATAATGATCCCTGCAAATGCAAGAAAAAGGCATCCTATTGTCGAGGAAAATTTGCAAAAAATTGCCAAAGCAAGTTATTCTTCTCCATTAAATAAAGTTGAATATAATTTGAATAAAAATATAAATGGTAAAAAAATAGGAATAATAACAAGTGGTATATCTTATCAATACGCTAAGGAAGTATTTGGTGATAATGTAAGTTTTTTAAAATTTGGGATAACATATCCATTATCATTCGATTTAATAGATGAATTTGCAAGTAAATTAGATGAAATTTTTATAATAGAAGAAAACGATCCGTTTTTAGAGCTCCAAATTAAAGCACATGGAATAAAATGTAAAGGTAAAGAACTGATACCAATAGTTGGAGAATTAAACCCTGATATTATAAGAAAAGCTTTTGATAATTATTTTAATAAAAATGATGAAAAAACTGAAGAAATAAAAATAGAGTCCATACCTGTTCCAAATAGACCACCAGTCCTTTGTTCGGGTTGTCCCCATAGAGGAATCTTTCATGAGATATCAAAAGTTAAAAAGGCGATTATTACGGGAGATATTGGCTGTTATACTCTTGGGATGATGCCTCCATTAAATGCAATGGATACCTGTATATGCATGGGTGCATCTATTTCTGCTGGTATTGGATTACAAAAAGCCATTTTAATGCAAAATAAGGACCAGAAAGTTTTCGCATTTATAGGAGATTCGACATTTTTTCATTCAGGTATTACTGGGCTTATGGATGCAGTATACAATAAGATTCCAATTACAGTTGTAATTCTCGATAACAGAATAACAGCAATGACGGGACATCAAGAAAATCCTGGTACCGGAAAAACATTAATGGGAGAATCTACTTTATCAATAGATTTAGTTGAACTTGTCAAAGCCCTTGGGGTAAAGCAGGAAAATATCAAAGTCGTTCATTCTTATATCCTTTCAGAGATTAAAAGTGCTATAGATTTTGCATTAAATACAAATGATGTTTCTGTAATTATATCAAAACAACCATGCGCTCTTTTGAAAGAAGAAGCTAAAAAAAGAAAACCAGTATATTATTCAATAGATAATGAGATTTGTAAATTATGTAAAGCTTGCCTTAAGATTGGTTGTCCTTCCATTTCTTTTTCTGATAATACTGTTAAAATAGATCCAAATACCTGTTTTGGTTGTAGTATCTGTTATCAAACATGTAAATTTGGTGCAATTAAACTTAAAAATAAATAACTAAAAAAAGTATCGAAATCAAAAATAATGATATATAAAGATATTAAAAGGAAAATTTTATGAATAAAATTACTAATATTTTATTTGTCGGGGTTGGTGGGCAGGGAACAATCCTTGCATCAAATATTTTGAGTAAAGGTTTAATGGATGCGGGATATGATGTTAAGATGTCAGAAGTCCATGGCATGGCACAAAGAGGCGGTAGTGTCTCCACTCAGATAAGGTTTGGTGAAAAGGTCTATTCTCCATTGATATCTCAAAATGAAGCCGATTTTATTCTTGCCTTTGAAAAGATTGAAGCTGCAAGATGGTTGGATTATTTAAATCCTCAAGGTTTCTTAATTATAAATGAACATGAAATCTATCCAACAACAGTTTTAACAGGAGAAAGCAAGTACCCCCATGATATTATAGAAAGAATAAAAGAAAAAGTTAAAAATTGCATTGTTGTTGATGCGACATCAAAGGCTATTGAGCTTGGAAACATAAAAGTTCAGAACATAATTCTATTAGGTATTTTAATAGGTCTATTAAATCTTAACAATATTGATTGGGAAAAAATTATAAAAGACTTGCTCCCAGAGAAAATACAACAAATAAACTTAATAGCATTTAATAATGGTCTTGCTATTTCAAGGAATAAATAGAATAATAAATTAAAATATTAATTTTTTATAATTTAATATTTTATTCCTTGATATTTTTATTTATTATCAAACTATTTTGTTATTAGACTTTTTAGCAAACTTAATTTATTAAAATTTTATACTCTTTATCTTTGAATCTTTAATTCCTTTGAAATTAATAGTTTTGTTGTTAAAATCTACATATATTTCTAAAACATATAGTTCAATGTTTTTTTGATAAAGAATTGAAGGTCCTGAAAATGTAATAGTCCTTTTTTCTGTCTCATAAACTGCATATTGACCTAAAATATAAATCTGGTTCTCAAGATCTTTATTTTCAGATGTGTTTACAAGAAGTTTTATATTATCCTTAAAAACATAAACTTTGGTATCTAGATGTGCTTCAAGTAAATCTGATTGAATATAAAAATTTTCTTTAAAATTCTTAATTTTAGGTTCACCCTCAAAATAAGCAAGGTTATCTTTTTTATAAACCACAACTTTTTCTGCTTGGATTATTGATTCTATCTGTTTATTATTTCGAATATTTTCAATTGAATCATATTGATAAATAGTTAAATTTTTTTCAGCTTTATAAATCTGTTCTTCTTTACCACTATATGTTGCATTATCAGAATTTATCATTATTAAATTTTGATAATCAATTATATTAACCTTTTTTTCAAGAATACTCAAACCATTTTCAGTATTCATTTTCCCTTTAGAAGCTGAAATATCATTGACAATATAATTATAATTTTCAGGTGATATCTTTAAAAAATCATTTTCGAAATTTGGTTTTATCCCATTTAATATATCATTATTTAAATAAGAAAACCTATCATTGAATTGTCTTAAAAAAAATGGTTTGTTACTGGTAACAATCTTCTTATCATCGTAGTAAATTAACTCTTCTCCTTTAATATATATTTTTCCGATAATATCATAAATATGAGCATCGCCTGATATTCTAGTTTCCCCGTTTTCAACATAATAAATGTTATTTCCGGAAAAAATGACATTATTATTTTCTTCAACATCATTTATATAACCAAAACCATTTTTACAATTGTAAGTATTATTATTATCTTTAACTAAAGTTATTGAATCTCCTTTTGAATAAAATTCATTTATAATTTTAGAATTATTATTTGGACTATATTTTTTTTGATCAAAATATCCTTTAATTATTTTATATATAGATTTTTTATTAGAATCCTCTATAAAATTTACATTTTCACCATTAAAATATATATAACTTAAGTCATTATTATCCTTATAATAGCCATCTCCATTTTTTAAATTATAATTTTTTTCTAAGTTAGATTGAGTAAGTTGAATAGATTCTCCTTTTGAGTAAAATTCTGTTAATATTTTATCTTCACTATTTAAATAAAATTTCTTCTGGTAAAAATATCCTTTAATTATTCTATATGTCTTTTTTTGATCAGTATTAGAAATAAAATTCACACTTTCTCCAGTAAAATATGTATAAGTATTTTCTTTATTATCTTTAAAATAACCATCTCCATTTTTCAAAAAATATGTTTCTTCATTATCTTTTTTATAGTCTATTGAATCACCTTTTGAATATAAGATATCATTATCTGAATTTATATATTTAAAATAACCATTTAAGATAAAAATTCTTTGTGAATCTTCATTTTTTTGGTTTTGATTATTCTGCTTCTGATAAAATAAAATTTGATCCCCTTTAATATCAAGCATTTTGGAACTAACTTTTGCATTTTTATCCAATTTTATTGAATTGTCATTAATATTGAAAATAGCTCTATCTGCAAATCCTTCAAAATCGACAAATTCATCTACAATTTTTGAGTTATATAAACCAGTTTTATTCTTTATTATTACATCTTTTTTAAAAATAGCATTTGTTTCGTTAATAAATATTCCGAAGGAAGTTATATCAAATCCATCTTTATTAACAAAAGCTGTTTTTTCGCTTGATATTTCCTTTTTTTCAATATTACATACCAATAAGTCTCCTTTAATATCTATATTTTGTTTCAAGTTTTTTATAGATGCATTTCCACTTAAATTAACAATTTTAATATCATCAATTTTATCAGTATAAGCAATTTCTGAAGTTATATAATATAATTTTTCTTTATTTTCAAAAATGGTAATTTTTGGATTCTCTATCTTCATATAATTCAAAGTTGAATATTGGATAATTCTATCGTAGAATATTTCTATTCGTTGATTTTTGTCGGATGAATTACTATTAATCTTACCATTTAACATTATAATATCAGGATAGGCACTTTTATATTTTTCCTCTTCCAGATTAAATGGGAAAGATGAATTAATTCCACTATTATTTTTATTAGAGACTAAAGTTGAAAAAACTATGCCTAAAAGAAATATAAAAAAGAGAATCATCATTATTGAAAAAAACGATAATTTGATTTTTTTTACCATATTAACTTCCAAAATGTATTAAATATTTATCATCCATTTCTTCAGTACTAAAATCTTTTAAGGGCAATTTTACTGGTTTTCCAGTTTTCTGACTTTTATAAATAGCCAGAATGATTTGTAATGCTTTTTTACCTTCCTCTGCTGAGATATATGGAGTTCTATCATTTTTAATAGCTTCAATCATGTCTTTATATAAATGTATATGACCAAAGCCATATACAGCTTGATAATCATTCCCCAATTCATAAGCTGTATTAATCATATTTTCTTCATTATCACCAACTTTATCACTATCTGAAAATCTCCAATTTTCTATTTTATTTATTGCAAGACCTCCAAGTTTAACTGTGCCATTTGTTCCAGAAATATACAGAGTTTCTTCAAGATTTTTAGGAAAAGTATTTGCACTACCCTCAATTATTCCTATAGCACCATTTTTTGTTTTTAAAATTGCTGAACCAAAATCCTCAGCTTCTATATCTTTACAGAATCTTGCGGTAACTCCATAGACCTCGGTAATATCAGATCCTAAAAACCATTGTAAAAGATCTATGTTGTGAGTACATTGATTCATAAGAGTACCGCCATCAAGCTTCCATGTCCCTCTCCATGGAGCTTGTTTATAATAATTCATATCTCTATTCCATCTTATATTTGCAGTTACATTGATGATTTTCCCAAATCTTCCTTCTTCATATGCTTTTCTTGCAAGTTGCACAGTATGATTAAATCTATTTTGAAAGGATATTGCAAGTTTTTTATTATATTTTTTAGAATATTCTATCATTTCATCAGCATCTTTTATTGAAAGAGCCATCGGTTTTTCACATATAACATGGCAGTTGGAAGCAAGACAATCTTTTACTATAAAGTGATGGTAACCCGACTCAGTTGCGACTGATACTAAATCTGGCTTTATTTTGTTTAACATAATAGTATAATCATCAAAAACTTCTGGTTCTACTTTAATTCCTTTTTCTATCATTTTTTCTTTATATTGCATCGCTCTTTCTTTTGCCCTTGATTTAATAACATCTACAAAAGCAACAGCTAAAATATTATCGCCATTTGCAACTAAGGCATCAACATGTTTTAAAGAGATCCTGCCACAACCGATTAATGCAAAATTTAGTTTCATTCTGACTCCTTTTTACATTTTTTAAGTTTTTATTTAATTAAACAAATTTTTCAATAAAAAAGTTTTTCCATTTTTCAACTATTTCTATAGGTGGATTAAAATGGAAATTGTATAAGTCTTTATCTAAAGGTTCGTCATTATAATAAGGTCTATTACAAAGATTACATCCTGAAGTTTTTAAATAATCTCCTTCATTCAATATCTTGATAATATTTTTATATCTATTAGAGTCTTTAAATGCTTTTTTTGAAAATGAATCTATCATCATAGTTTTAGTAAAATTTATGTTTTTAGTAAAATCTTCAACTTCTGAATCATCTAATGAATAGATATACTGCCTTAAAAATTGGATTTGTCTATATCTTTTTAATTCTACTTTCGGAAAATCTTCCATTTCAGTACCTTTTATTGGAGTAAATGCAAAAAGAGCAATATTTACTTTATTGTTTTTTAATAATGTAAATAATTTTATTAGATCAAAATCAGACTCCCCCAACCCTACAATAATGTGAACTGTGATTTTTGAAGGATATTTTTTCGAAGCTTCAATTGCTAAATTAACAATTTTATCAAATGAAATATTTTTTCTTTTTATTTTATTATATATTACATCAGATGCAGCATCTATTGCTATTCCAAGATTTAATAAATTATTCTTAAACAAAATGTCAATCTGCTGAATATCGTATACATCTATTGATGCACCAAAAGGAATATTCAAAGACTTATTAAATCTGCCTAAAATCTCAATAAAATTATTAAAATAATTATTGACTCCAACGACTTGAAAGCATCCTTTTTTGATTATATTATTATTTTGTAATGAATTTATAACAATATCAATATCAAAAGATGGCCAGCTAACTCGGGAAAGTAGTTCATTATTTCCTGCTGATTTTTTACCCTGAGCACAAAATGCACAACTATTCATACACTTTGTACCAACCATAAAATATGCTTGAAAAGACTTGGCATTGGTTTTTATTTTTTTTAGTCCTAATATAGAAGCTGTTAAAGTAGAAACACCTATTTTTTCGTTGATAATTTTGTTCATCTATTTTTAGATATCATAATAAAGTTAGTTGTCAAAGAATAACAAAAGACTTTTCAAATATTTATTTTATATTATTATTGAAATTGGTATAATTTTCTTCTATTGAAAAATATATATTATAAATAAAAGCTATTATAAGTTATTATTAGCAACCTTTTTCTAATTATAGAAATTGTGCTTAAAAATTATAAAAGAGGAGTTAAATATGATTAATTTAAATGAAAAATTTTTAACTAACTTCATCAGCAAAGATGAATTTAATAAAACATTGTCTTTTGCAAAAGAGAAAATGCAAATTTTGCTTGATGGGAAAGGTTTGGGCTATGAAATGACCGGTTGGATAAATTATTCTTCTTATTTTTCAGATGAAATTTTGACTAAAATTGATAAAAGTGCTAAAAGACTCTCTTCTATTTCAGATGTAATAGTCTCTATAGGAATTGGAGGCTCTTATTTAGGTATAAAGGCAATTTTAGATCCTTTTCCAGGTAATAATAAAGTTGTCTTTGCAGGAAATAATCTTTCAACATTATATATAAATCAGTTACTTGAATATCTTAAAGGAAAATCATTTTCTTTGATTGTAATTTCAAAATCTGGAACCACTACAGAACCATCATTGCTTTTTAGAATTTTACTTAGTAAGATAATAGAAAATTATGGAGAAGACTCAATAAAAGAGAGAGTTGTTTTAATCACAGATAAAGAAAAAGGGGCTCTGCAATATATTAAAAATAAATATAATTGTGATAGTTTTATAATTCCAGATGAAATTGGTGGTAGATTTTCAGTTTTTACCCCAGTAGGTCTATTACCTCTCGCAGCAGCAGGACATGATATCTTTGAAATTACCAGAAAAATAAGAGATTATGAAAATCAATTAAAAAAGATAGATGATAATAATCCAGCTATAAGATATGCTTCCATTAGATATAATTTATATACAAATCATAATCTACCTATAGAAGTTTTAATCTCATATGAAGAAAAACTTCGTTATGTTTTAGAGTGGTGGAAACAGCTTTTTGGAGAATCTGAAGGAAAAGAAAATAAGGGATTATTCCCCGCAAGCGCTATTTTTACCACTGATTTACATTCATTTGGTCAATATTTACAACAGGGTCCAAGAAATTTCTTTGAAACAATTATAAACTTTGAAAAAGAGCCGGATTCTGTAAATATTCCATATTTTGAAAATGATTTTGATGGTTTTAATATTTGTTCAAATAAGAAAATAAAAGAAATTAAAGATATTGCATTTAAAGCAACAGCCATAGCTCATAGTGATGGTAATTGCCCAGTAATTATACTAAATTTACAAAATCTTGATATATTTAATATATGTGAATTATTTCTATTTTTCTTTTATTCATGCGCCATATCGGGTTATTTACTTGATTTAAATCCATTTGATCAACCTGGAGTTGAGCTTTACAAGAAAAATATGCTATTACTTTTAGGAAAAAATAGAAATGAAGAAGAAAGAAATAAAATTGAAAAAAGAATTATGGAATTATTTTGATTTTTTATTTTTGTGATGCTTTTTATTTAATAGTTTTATATAAAAAGAAATAATTGATTAATTTTAATTTTAATAAATCTAAATTGAAAATTTATTAAATTAAAAGAGGATATAAAAATGTGTGGTGTAGTATCAATAATTTATGAAAAAGAAAACAAAAAAATTGGAGTTGAGGCAGTTAATCTTCTTAAAAGATTAGAATATAGAGGATATGATTCAACAGGTGCATCTTTTATAGATCAATCGCAAAATATTGTAGTTAGAAAAAAAGTTGGAGCTCCATCAAAAGTAGTTGAGGAACTTCAAATCAGCCAATTTGGTGGGCAAAGATTTATAGGTCAGGTAAGGTGGGCAACATTTGGAGCTGTCACCGATAAAAATTCTCAACCTCATCTTGTAAATTGTTATGAAAGATTAGTTGGAGCGCACAATGGTAATATTGCTAATACTGATACATTAAAAGAATATTTAAAGGATGAAGGTCATAAAGTAGTTTCAGATAATGATGGAGAGATTCTAGTTCATTTAATAGAACATTTTTATCACAATAATAAAAAGCAGAATAATATTAAAATTGATAAAGAAATTATAAAAAAAGTCCCAAAATTAAATGAAAAAGATGATACAAATCTTGTTTTATCATTTATCGATGCTATTAGAAAAGCTGATACAAAAGCAAATGGTTCTTATGCTGCTTGTATCGCAGATCCTATGCTTCATGGAGTTTTTGCTATTAAATCTGGTTCTTCTCTTTACGCGGGAATAGGTAAGGATGATGAAGGAGATTTTATTGTCGTTTCGAGTGATTTAACCTCTGTTCTTTCTAAAACAAGATTATTAATTCCATTGAAAGAAGGTGAAGCTATTTACTTTACTGAAAAAGATTACTTTATCTTCCCATTATCAGGTGAATTAAATTTTGTAAAACCTGAAGCAAAAAGATCTAAACTAAATGTCAAGGACACTGCATTATCCCCTCGTTTTCACTTTTATATGGAACAGGAGATTTATACTTCTTCTCAAAACATAAATGAAATATTATTATATTATTTTATGTCAGATGAAAGAAAACCTTTATATGATTATTTTGAAAATGATGAAGAAAACTCATTATCAATTTATACCCAACTAATTCAGGTCAATACAAAGAAGACTGATGAAGAAATGGGTAAATCATTCTTAGAAATAATTGACAAAGATAATTTTAAAAAATTATTCACTCAATTTTTAAAAGAAAGAAAAGTAAATGGTAATTTTACATTTTCTGGATTTATTAGTGATGAAAAACAACTTCTTTCTGATCTTTATAAAATAAATAAAAACTGGGAGAATGAATTAATTTTCCTAGATAATCTAATTTTATGGAAAAAACAAAGGAAAATATTAAAATATTTAGAAACCCTTGTAAATTCTATAATAGAACTTAATGAAAAAAATGGCAATGTTTTCGTTATAGCATGCGGTACTTCATATCATGCAGCATTAACGGGATCTTATTTTTTTAATAACCTGACATCTATACCTTTACTTGTGGTCAATCCTGGTGCTTTTAGATCTCAATATTTATCATCATTAAATGAAAAAGATTTAATTATAGTAATAAGTCAATCAGGAGAAACAAAAGATTTAATAGATATAATACAGGACTGTAAAATCAAAAACAAGGACATTACTGTTGTTTCAATTGTGAATAATGAAAATTCAAGGATTCCTCAAGAATTATCAGACTACTTTTTGCCAATACTTTGTGGTCCAGAAATCGCAGTTGCAGCTACCAAATCTTTCATAAATCAACTTTTAATACTCTATATTATTGCATCAAAAATAAACTTAAAAATAAACAAAAAAGATGAACAACAACTTAAAAAAAATATTCTAAAAATACAGGATCTAATAGATGAGACTCTAAGCAAATGCGATAAAGACATAACTGAAGTCGCATTGAAGCTTTTTTTAAAACCATCTATTCATATACTTGGAACTTCTTTAACCGGGATTTCTAAAGAAGGAGCTTTGAAAATAAGAGAAGTCGTATTGAATCACACTGAAGGTTATGATTCTGTTGAATTCAAGCATGGTCCAAATACTATCTTAGGGAAAAACACATTGTTTTCCATATCTGATATTCAACAGATTATGACTGATTTAATTGATTTCTTGCGTGAGACATATATTAAAATATCAAAAGAAAAAAACTTTAATGAAATAGTAAATAATATTCTAAAAGAGTTATCAAGAATTGGTCTTGAAAAAGATCAGGATTTACTTGATGATAATGATAATAATTCGGAAAGTATTGAAAAACAAATCCTTAGAGATTTTATGAAAAAAATATCAATAGAATCTTATTTTTCAAACTATCCTCTTATTTTTATTTGTCCACCTGATGAAAGAGACATAAGAATAACTATCGCTCAAATTCATACTCATAAAATTAGAGGAGCCGATGTAATATTAATAGCAGAAGATAATGATGAACTTGCCAAATCTATAATCAATCCCCCGGAAAATTCAAAAAACTATTTTAGCAAGTTCATCAAAATACCTTCCTGCGATGACAAAAATATTTTTGTTTTCCCAGCCAGTATAGTGCTTCAAACACTAGCATTCAAGATGTCAGTTATGAAAATGAAATACCTCAATAGCTTAAAAATAGATAATCATGGTGTCCACCCCGATGCACCAAAAAATGTCTCTAAATCTATAACAGTGGATTAGATTATCATATTTTTTATTTTTAAGTATTTTTACTTTTATAAAATGTTCTCATAATTTTATTATAATATTTTATTGCTTTTATTAATTTCTTTTATTGTATTATTATCCCCAAACCCGATATAGAATTATTGTCACTTACATGACCCAAATTATAATCAGATATTTCTATTTTAATTTCATTTATCTGATAATAATCCATAAAATCTATGGCTATTTTATCAGATGCTACTGTAAACTTTGCATAAACAGACAGATCAAGGTTTTCAGATGGGAATCCAGAAGTATCAGGATATACTATTGAAGAGAAAATGCCATTTCCTAATTCCTGAGTATTAGATACATATATAGTTCTATATTCAGTAACATTTTTAAAACCATTGAAATATGTTAAATATAGTTTCCCACCAGAAAATTTTAAAACAGAATTAAAGTTTTGAATATTGAATTTAATAGGAATAGGATCATTTATATGAAAGCTGTTACCTTCTTCAAACGCTAATACACAAGAAATATCAATATAATTTAATGTTATAGACAAATTTTTACTTTCACCAGCAGATAAATTTATTTTTTGAACATCCCCCGTTAAAATAATATAATTTTTTAACCCAGAACTGGTTGTTGATGTTAATTGTAAAGCAAGGACTGTAATAGTATAATCCCCTGGATATAAAGTCCAGTCAACAACCTGACTTCCCTGGTCTTTACTAAACATAATGGCTTTTTTGTAGCTCTGCATATTATCATTTGATAGGAAAATGGCAATGTCAGTAGTCTCGGGCAAAATAAGTCTTGGCCAGATTATTTGAATCGTGATTTTAGCATTTTCTTCAAGCAAAAGTTCAGCTGTTCCCTGACATGAAATAAAAAAGATAAAAAAAATGGATAAAATGATGCAAAAAAGATAGTAAAAAGACTTTTTCATGAAAAACCTCCAAAACTTTTTACTTAAAAGAAACCTTACATTTTATATCTTAAATTAAAGATATAAAATTTCAAGTATTTCTATTTTAAAATAAGTAAAAATATTTTTGAATATAACAGAAAATTTGATTGATTAAAATTTTTATTAGTGGATTGTAAATTTTTCTAATTATGAATTTTTTGGAGTTTTTAATGATTAATAATAAAAATAGTAAATTTTATAAATTTATTTTTAACCTAAAGTTATTGGATATTTAATATTTAGAGATAAATTAGAAACTCAAGAAAAATTTTATATAAAATAGTTATCTATCCAATTCTTCATCATTTATAGATTCAAGATAATTTTCCAGGAAAATAGCAATATTTTTAATCGTACTTTCTTCAAAAGGATTTTCAAGATTTCCACTGTTAATTATATCTATAAAAGATTTACTTCCACCGATTTTTCACAAATTATAATAATCTTCCCAGGCTTTTTTATTGTCTTTTTCATTTTTCATCCAGAATTGAAAGGCTACTATCTGAGCAAGAGCATAATCTATGTAATAAAAAGGCACTTCAAAAATATGAGATTGTCTAAACCATGTTATCCCTTCTTCTAATTCTGGATTTTCTGAATAATCTCTTTGAGGTAGATATTCTTTTGTTAATTCACTCCAAATTGAATTTATCTTTTGAGCTCCTATATTTTTGTCTTCAAAGACTTTATGTTGAAATTCATCAACTAACGCAGCATAAGGAATAAATGTTATTGCTCCACAAATATGTTGGTACTTAAATTTTAAGTCTTCAGATTCAAAAAATAGATTCATAAAAGGATATGTAATAAATTCCATACTCATGGAGAATATCTCTGCTGCTTCTAAAGTTGGGAATTGATATTCTGGAAATGGATAATCTTTACTCATATAAGATTGGAAAGCATGTCCGGTTTCATGAGTTAAGACCTCTACATCATGAGTTGTGCCATTAAAATTGGCAAAAATAAATGGAACCTGATATTTTTGTATAAATGTGCAATAACCAATAGGAGCTTTTCCAGGTTTGCTTTCGACATCCAAAAGATTTGAATTTATTAGCATACTAAAAAAATCACCAATATTTTTATCTATTTTTTGATACATCATTAATGCTTTTGAAACAAGTTCTTTAGGATTTCCTTTTGGTTTAGGATTTCCACTTTTATAGAAAACAGATTCGTCATAATAAGATAATTTACTTAAGCCAAGTCTTTTTGCTTGATTTTTATATATTTTTTGAGAAATTGGAACAATATATTTTTTTATATAACTTCTAAACTTTTCAACCTGCACATTATTATAATCTGATCTTGCTAATCTAAAATAACCAAGATTAATAAAATTTTCATAGTTCAATTTTTTAGCAATATTACTCCTTACGCTAACAAGTTGGTCATAAATCCTATTAAATTCATTTTTTTTATCAATAAAAAATTTCCAGTATGATTCATAAGCCCTTTTTCGAAGATTTCTATCAGGATGTTGCATAAAATATGACATTTGAGATAATGTATATTCTTTTCCTTCAAAATTAATCTTAGCCTGTGAAGTAAATTTTCGATATTCTGTCTTTAAATTATTTTCTTGTTGCATATCAGAAAGGATAATCTCATCAAAAGTTTTAATAGCTGATTCTAATAAAACAATAATCTGTTTTCCATATTTATTTTCAATTTCTTTTAAGTACTTTGATTCTAAAATCAATTTTGATATTTTATTCAAAATACCTTCATAATAAGGACTTATGGAATCGAAATAGTTTTGTTGTTCTTCATAAAATTTATCTAAAGTATTTATAGAATATCGGATTGAGGAAATTGTTTGCATTGTTTCATATTCTTTTCTTAAATTTATAATTTCATTAATAGCTTTATCAAAACCTGAAAAGTCATCTGCATTATTCATATCATTTATCAGTGTATCAAATTTTAGTTTATATTTTTCAAAATCTGGTTTGACATATTCAAAATCATTAAAGTTCATATCTTATCCTTTATTTAATTTTATCTAAATTAAAAAAAATTTTACAAAATGCAAATAAAAATTATAATGATTTTTAGTATTATACGATAAAAAATATAGTTTTACTTAGCTTTTGGAGGAAATAATGTTAGAATTTGAAAGAGATAAGTTTGATAATTTTATTAATCTTGGGTTTGATGAAATATTAGAAAGTTTCGAACAAAATCCCGATATTACTGATGATAAAAACTATTGGTTTTTTGATAATGAAAAACAGGATGTATTATTTATTTCTTATGCTGATCCTTCTAAATTTTCAAAGTGCACATTAATTCATAAAGAAGATGAACTTTTTGTTGAACAAAATAAAATCTCTATTGCTTTAAAAGCTTCTCTATATGCGGGTTATATTATGTATGAGCAGGGTTTTCCATTATTGATTTTAAATGCTAATTTAAAAACTAATGGTAATAAAAATATATCAAGCTATGATAGTAAACAATCTCTTGATACTTTTATAGATGATAATCCAGATTTTGATCTAGAAGAGACTAAATTAATAATATTCTTATTTAATGAAGGTAGAGATTATTATTCAACAACAGTTCAACTTCCTTCAAAATACAGAGGTATAATGAAAGAATTAAAGTTAAAAGAAAATCTTTTAGATATTCCAGATTTAGATTATCTTTCAGAACAATATAGAATACCTTCAATAAATCTAGCTATAGGTTTTTATGATTTTGGAAAAGCTTCTGAAAGAGTAAATTATCTTGATTTAGAAGATTCTATTCGGATTGCTTTTTCCATTACTGAACTTTTAGAGCCAGTTGATAAAGAAAATTTACCAATTGAACTAAATGAAGAATATGAAGAAGAAGATGAATATGAAGAGGAAGAAGAAAATTATGAAGATTTAGAAGAAGATGATGATGAATATGATGAAGAAGAAGATGAGGATGAAGATTATGAGGATGAGGATTATGAAGATGATGATGATTATTAAAGAAAATTGATATAGTTACTAATATTATTTTATTTTTGGTTTAAGATTATTAAATATAGTTATTAGTATTTACTTATTACAGATAATCTTTCGGAAATATTCATAAGATGATCTCCTATTTTTTCAAGATTTAAAACATAATCATATAAAATTGTAGAGATCGAAGTATTATTTTTGTATTCTTGTGCAAGTTTATAATAATCATCTTGAAAATCATTTCTTAAACTATTAATTTTGGCTTCAAAATTATGTGAAGTTTGAAGGTCTATTTCCATATTGTTTTCAAGTTTGTCAGAAATAAAATTAATAAATTCTAGAATTGTATCCAAAATTTTGATTAATTTATCAGTAACATTTTCTGGAAAATCTATATTAATTGCTGAATATCTTTTAAAGATATTATATAGATTCTGTTGATGATCTCCTATTCTTTCAAGATCATTTATAGCATGCAAAAGACTTGGAATTGCATTTGATATTTTTTCACTTGCCTCAACATTTGTAATAAGGGTAATATAATTAGTCACTTCAAATTGATTAATATCGAGAATTTCCTCGTTTTTTAAAAGTATCTCCAGATTTTGTTTTGAATTTTTAGTT
>ERZ795051.3277-NODE-3277-length-16691-cov-9.498016_pt1 | contig 16691 bp, 13 predicted proteins | sample MGYA00375135_ERZ795051 | MGnify/ENA primary metagenome ERZ795051 (study PRJEB30180, sample SAMN05720222) | activated sludge metagenome | isolation source: Anaerobic digester | place: Japan | collected 2015-05-26 ... | reverse complement strand
GAAAAAACACTTATAAAACAGGCTTTTCGATTCCAGCTAATGGGGGAAACCTAAGGGGCAACTTATACAGCTCCAGCCAGTGTTACAATTAATGCTACTGCTGCAGATGCTGATGGTACAGTTTCAAGTGTTGCCTTTTACCAGGGTTCAACCTTGCTTGGAACAGATACTTCAAGTCCATACAGCTATACTTGGACCAACGTATCAGCTGGTAGTTATGCATTGGTGGCTAAAGCTACTGACAACGGTGGCTCTACTACAACTTCCTCTGTAGTCAATATTGCAGTAAATAGTGGCGGTAGTTTGACTCTTACCGACAATTTTGACTCAGGATGGGGTAATTTTGTAAGCGGTGGAACTAAAGCAACCCGCAGCACCACTCAAAAACACTCAGGTTCCTATTCTGCGCGTATGATTAATAATGAGAGCACTTCCCTGATTACTTATGCCAATAATGTAAACCTGTCAGGTTACAGTTCAGCTACAGTCAGTTTTTGGTATTATACTACCGGTTTTGAAAGTGGTAAAAATTTCCTCGTACAGGTTTCGATCAATGGTGGTTCAAGTTATACGACAGTTGCTAGCTATGTATCCGGTACAAATTTCAGTAATGGTACTTGGTACAATGCTGTTATTAACTTAAGCTCAAGTCAGATATCGGGAACTTTCAGGTTACGTTTCAGAAATGATGCTGAGGATGATAGTGATATGCTCTATGTTGATGATGTTGTACTAACTGCTGGAAATACACCGCCAACAGTAAGCATTACCTCACCGGCGAATGGGGCAACTTATACTGCTCCAGCCAGTGTTACCATTAATGCTACCGCCGCAGATGCTGATGGTACAGTTTCAAGTGTTGCCTTTTACCAGGGTTCAACCTTGCTTGGAACAGATACTTCAAGTCCATACAGCTATACTTGGACCAACGTATCAGCTGGTAGTTATGCATTGGTGGCTAAAGCTACTGACAACGGTGGCTCTACTACAACTTCCTCTGTAGTCAATATTGCAGTAAATAGTGGCGGTAGTTTGACTCTTACCGACAATTTTGACTCAGGATGGGGTAATTTTGTAAGCGGTGGAACTAAAGCAACCCGCAGCACCACTCAAAAACACTCAGGTTCCTATTCTGCGCGTATGATTAATAATGAGAGCACTTCCCTGATTACTTATGCCAATAATGTAAACCTGTCAGGTTACAGTTCAGCTACAGTCAGTTTTTGGTATTATACTACCGGTTTTGAAAGTGGTAAAAATTTCCTCGTACAGGTTTCGATCAATGGTGGTTCAAGTTATACGACAGTTGCTAGCTATGTATCCGGTACAAATTTCAGTAATGGTACTTGGTACAATGCTGTTATTAACTTAAGCTCAAGTCAGATATCGGGAACTTTCAGGTTACGTTTCAGAAATGATGCTGAGGATGATAGTGATATGCTCTATGTTGATGATATTGTACTAACTGCTGGGGGGCTTGCGAAACCAAATCTAACCAAAGGATTTGATAGCGATGCTTTATTAGAAAAATCCAGTCTATGTCAGAATTATCCAAATCCTTTTAATTCATCTACAAGAATTAATTACATAATTTCTGAGGGTGGATTTATTTCTCTGCAAATATTTGATATTATGGGAAATAGAATAAAGGATTTAATCGTTAATAAATACGAAACGAAAGGATTATATTCAGTTTTGTGGGATGCAAGAGATAATTCGAGCAGATTAGTGCCTGCAGGAGTCTATCTATATCGGATTGAAGTTACTACTGAGAATGGATCGTTTTCTGATACAAAGAGAATGGTCTATATTAAATAGTATGATAATAATTCATAAGCCGGCTTAAAAGCCGGCTTATGAATTATACCTCCAAAACGTACCTAATACTTAATTATTTTTGAAAAAGATATTTAAGATAAAGAAGATAAATAAATCGCTTAGAGTTCAACTACCACATCTGTTCCAGTATCTGGGCTAAAATTTTAGGCAAAAAGAAAACTTTCAGTAGTTTTCTCATATTATAACCACTTGCACACAACACAGCATTGATGTGATCACTTTCAGAACCTTTCAAGTAGTTCCTACCCATGCGATTGTCGGATTTCAAATGACCAAGGATCGGTTCTATAGCTGAGCGCCGTTTTAACTAATTGCGTTCTGTTTTTATCGCTTGTTTTATTTTCCGATTACGGACTATGTTTATTTTAGCACTATCCTGATAATCATACTTACAATAATCCTAATAAATATTCACATGATGTAGTTCAACTATCAAATGATGAGCAATATTATTAATCATCTCCTGGGGGATAAGATCATCATAGGGGTTGCCATGAAAGGTGTAAATTCCTATGATCCAATTTGCCAGCCATCTAGAATCAGGCTGGTTATCCTTTGCAGTACTGGCTAAATTTACTTTAACTCAAAATTCGTTCTTTTTATGTAATCTTAAAAAACAGTTGCTTTTAATTATTGGAATGTTTTATATTAAACTTGTAAGATGTATTACAAATGAACAAATTGACGTTGAATGCAAAATTTATTTCCAAAGATTAGTAGTAATCTAACTCTCAGTCAAGAAATTGTCGAAAATATCGAAAATATCATTCGTCAGAAAAAAGTATTACCAGGTGAAAAATTACCTAGTGAAATGGAAATGTGTTCTATGTTTGGTGTAAGCAGGACTGCGTTAAGGGAAGCCTTGCAGATGCTTAGTGCCAGAGGGTTAATAACAATCCGAAAAGGCAGTGGGATTTACGTAAGCAATTATTCTTCAACTCAAGTAATCAAACCGATGAGCCTTTTTCTTGAGTTGAATTTGGATCGTGAGTATATCATGCATGTGATGGAAGTACGGAAAATGTTTGAGCCAAATATTGCTAGTCTAGCTGCGCTAAACCGAACTGAAACAGATATTCAGAAACTGGAACAGAATCTTGAAGAACTAAAAAATTCGCCTATTGATAATTTTTATAAACAGGGGGAGATTGACAGAGATTTCCATCTAATTATAGCTGAGGCCTGTAAAAATTCGATCGTACAAATCATTGTTACTCCAATTTTTGAATTAATGCCTAAAATTCGTTCAATTGTTTATGCCTATGTACAGACCGCCAAGGACGAAGCGATTGATTTTCATTTCAAGATATTTGAAAAAATTAAAGAAAAAGATGCTGACGGCGCTTATCAAATGATGATAAAACACCTTGAAATAGCCGAACAGCATTCAAGGAAAGTATTGGATGAAATATAATTAAATTTTCGGCAATGTATGATATATTGATAAAATTAACATTTAAATATAAATAAGGAGAAAAGTCATGAATATTAATCTTACTAGAAAAACAGCAATCATAACTGGAAGTGTCCAGGGAATTGGCTTTGACATTGCCAAGATATTTACCGAATGTGGCGCATCGGTTGTTATTAATAATAATCTTGACGCTGATTCATTGGAAATAAAAGCAGAAGAATTGCGTAAAAGTGGAGCAGATGTAAAAGCAGTCGTTGCGGACGTTACTATAAAGGAAGAAGCGCAAAAACTTATAGATGCAGCTTTATCGTTCGGAGATACGATTGATATTTTGGTTAATAATGCTGGTGGGTTGATCAAGCGTGTCCCAATTGCTGAATTCGATGAGAATCATTTTTGGACAGTCGTTAATGTCAATTTGAAAAGTGCCTTTATTATGTCTCATTTAGTTATGCCTTATATGAAGAAACAAAGGTCGGGGAAAATAGTAAATCTTTCATCTCAAGCTGCGCATGATGGTGGTGGTAGTGGTGCCGCAGTATACGCAGCATCGAAGGGTGGTATCTGGACATTTACAAAGTCACTTGCTAAAGAAGTAGCGTCATTTGGTATTTGTGTTAATTGTATTGCACCCGGTTTTATTGAAAATACGGCCTTTCACAATACTTTTAGTTCAAAGGAAACTCATGAGAAAGTCCTGGCTACTGTCCCGCTTGGGAGACTTGGAACTGTGCGTGATATTTCCCGCGTAGCTCTTTTTCTGGCATCTGAACTTTCGGATTATATGACCGGGCAATCATTTCAGGTCAATGGTGGCCTTTACATGCCATAATTATGAAAACTGGGATAGTAACATGAAGAACAAACTAAACAGATTGTTTTTATTCTTGGTCACTTTACTAATTGTGTTATTTTCGCTGGGGCAAAACCAGGCTTCGGAACATCCTTCGCTTGTAATCAGTGCTAAAGAAGGACGTGAAATTCATGCGGCTTTAGGAAAATATCCACTTCTCGATAAATCTTACCAAAAAATAGTCGCTGAAGTTGCTGTAGCATTAGTTAAGCCGATTGAAGTTCCCCAACCTGGCGAGGCCGGTGGATACGAGCATGAAAGACATAAACAAAATTATCAGGAGATGAAATCGGCCGGCATATTATATACCATTACGGGTGATGAAAAGTATGCCCGGTTTATTAAAAATATGCTGGATCAGTATGCTGTATTATATCCGACTTTACGGCCACACCCTTTGGCACAAGATCAAAAACCTGGGAAGCTGTTTCATCAAATGCTTAATGAGACAGTCTGGTTGCTAAATACAGCCATAGCATACGATTGTATCTATAATTGGCTGAGTAACGAAGATCGGCAGAAATACGAAGAAAATATTTTTAATCCGATGGTAAGATGGTTTACTACAGATCATCCGGATGAGTTTAATCGTATTCATAATCATGGAATGTGGGCAGCGGCGTCGGTAGGAATGATTGGGTATGTAATTAAAAATCAAGATTATATTGATATGGCTTTATACGGAACAAACAAAGATGGTACAGGCGGTTTTCTAAAGCAAGTAGAGATGTTGTATTCTCCCGATGGTTATTATATGGAGGGACCATATTATAGCCGTTATGCGATGGAACCATTAGTGTATTTTAGCGAAGCAATTGAGCGCAATCAACCAAAACTGAAAATATTTGAATATAAAGATAAGATTATAAAAAAAGCATATTATGCGGCGGTTCAATCAACATTCCCCAATGGTGTTTTTTTCCCGATCAATGATGCATCCAGAACAATGAATATTCTGGCGCCGGGGATAATATATGGGAATAGCCTAGTTTTTTTTAGATATGGGACAGATATTAATTTACTTGGTATTGCCAAGATACAACAAGAAGTTCCGCTTAACGCCTTAGGTTTGAAGCTGGCACAAGAGTATAAATCCTTAAAGGAAGTACCTGATTTCAGCTGGAAAAGCTGCGAATTTTTAGATGGCTTTGATGGTAAACAGGGTGGACTAGGAATTCTACGCCATGGTGAAGGAGCAGATCAGACTGTCCTTATTATGAAATACGGAGTACATGGGTTTGGACATGGGCATTTTGATATGTTACATTTTATGTTTTATAATCAACAACGCGAAGTAATTTTTGATTATGGATATGCACGCTGGATAAATATTGAGCCCAAATTCGGTGGCCGTTATTTACCTGAAAATAAAAGTTATGCAATGCAGACTATTGCCCATAATACAGTAGTAGTGGATGAGACTACCCAACTGAAATTCAATCAAAAACAAGCAGATCAAATGCATGGGAATCGGCATTTTTTTGATGCTGAAAATGAGAATATTCAGGTAATGAGTGCCAAAGCCAATGATTACTATCCAGGTATCAAAATGCAAAGGACGATGTTTTTAATAAAAGATGGACGTTTGGAATACCCGGTTGTTGTAGATATTTATCGTCTTTCAAGTTCTCAGACTCACCAATATGACTATCCAATCCACTATCGTGGGCAATTAATCAATACCAATTTCGAATATACTGCCAGTACTAATGTTCGAAAAGCTATAAGTTATGATTATGGCTATCAGCATATCTGGAATGAAGCCTATGCCGTTGTTAATCAATGTCCTTCGATTACCTGGCTGGATGGTAATAGATATTATACGCAGTTGACATCTTATTCACCTAAAACGGAGGTATATCTCGGTTGTACCGGTGCTGGGGATCCGAACTTTAATTTAATTTCCGAACCAATGACAATTATTCGCCAAAGTGGAAAGAATCATCTTTTTGCTTCTATTATTGAACCGCATGGGTATTTTGATGAGTCTCGAGAATTATCCCGTCAAGCTCGGCCGATTTTGAAACAAATTAATGTTGTTGGTTTCAATGATGAAGGCAGTGTAATCGAGGTTTTAGGTGAGAGAGACATACACTGGAAATTAATGGTAAATAATTTGGATGCATCTGACAAAAAGGAACATATATTAGAATTTAATGGCGAAACGTATCGATGGGTAGGAAATTATTATGTCGATCTGGATGTAAAATAAAAAATTATAATTGCAGGAGTACTTATGAAAAAAGTTAAAGGATTACGCTGGTGGATTATAGGTCTGATTGCGCTGGCAACCGTAATTAATTATATTGATCGGGGCACACTGGCAATAATGTGGCCGAGTATTTCTGAGGACCTTGGAATGACAAAACAAAATTATGCATTTATTTTAAATATGTTTATGATTGCTTATGCGATTGGGCAGACGGTTTCTGGTCGTTTATTTGATAAAGTCGGGACTCGAATCGGATATGTAATTACGATAGCGGTTTGGGGAATTTCTTCATTTTTACACTCCATCGCGCGTAATATTTTTTCCTTTAGTTTATTTAGAATAACGCTGGGATTGGGTGAGGCTGGTAACTGGCCTGGGGCTGTCAAAAGCAATGCAGAATGGTTTCCAGTCAAAGAACGAGCAATTGCCCAAGGAATCTTCAACTCAGGCGCTTCAATTGGTTCCGTCATTGCCCCGCCATTGGTTGCTACACTCTGGGCGGCGTTTGGCTGGCAGGTCACTTTTATGATCGTCGGATGTTTTGGATTAATTTGGATTATACCATGGTTAATCATTAATAAAAGCGGACCGGAAAAGCATCCCTGGATTTCGGAAGCAGAGCGAGAGTACATTCTTGCAGGTCAACCTGGCGTTAAGAATAATAGTGGTGCAGAAAAAGGATTGAAAACCAAAGAGATTTTGAGTCATAAAGAGGCTTGGTCGGTTTTAATTTCGCGATTTTTCCTAGAACCGGTATGGTGGCTATTTGTTGGTTGGATGCCAATATACTTAGCCGATAAGTATGGGTTTAATGTCCAACAGATCGGTTATTTTGCATGGGTTCCTTATGTCGGTGCTGCTTTGGGAAGCATTATTGGTGGTGGATATGCTGGTAAATTGATGGGACGGGGTAAAACTGTCAACTCAGCGCGCAAACAGGCAATTACTACAGGTGGTGTTATCATGTTCCTTGGTTTATTGGCAACGATATTTTTTGCAAATACACCATTGAGATTCGTAATCATTGTGGCGTTTGTTCTATTTGGATTTCAGTTTACGATTGGAAATGTTCAAACTATCCCGAGTGATCTCTTTAGCGGTAAATCAGTAGGTACATTAGCTGGAATCGGTGGCAGTGTTGGAGTATTTTCAGTTATTATTATGAATTTTTTGGTGCCGATTATTTCCAAAATATCCTATATACCAATTTTTATAATGATTGCGGCACTTGTACCCCTTGGAGTAGCCGCTGTTTATTTACTAGTCAAAGAAATAAAACCACTTAATTTTAAATAGACAATTAGAGAGGTAAGTAATGAAAACGCATATAAAAAATAGTGATGTACCAATTGAAGAGGTAGCCTGGGGAATGACTCGCCAAGTTATGGGATATGATACGAATTTGATGCTTGTTAGAGTTTGTTTTAAAAAAGATGCTGTTGGATCTGAACATGCTCATATCCATCAACAGGTTACTTATATCGAAAAGGGTGTTTTTGAGGTTAATATTGGCGGGAAAAAGGAGGTATTAAAAGCAGGTGATGCTTATGTTATTCCGTCGAATGTACTTCATGGAGCAGTATGTTTAGAAGATGGTATATTAATTGACACCTTTTCGCCAATGCGTGAGGATTTTATAAAAAGGTAATTAGTAAGGAAAATTATGAATCGGCAAAAGATTTTAGATAGACTTAAAGATTCAGGTATCATTGCTGTTATTCGCTTAGATGGAGTCGAAAACCTAGATAAGATAATTGATGCTCTAGCAAAGGGTGGGGTACGAGCACTTGAGGTGACGATGACTACGCCTAATGCTGTAGCAATCATCCGCGATATTTCTTTTTCTCTTTCTGAAGATTTTCTTATTGGAGCCGGGACGGTATTGGATACTGATACAGCCAAAGAGGTAATTGAAGCTGGAGCACAATTCGTTGTTAGTCCGGTATTCAAGCCTTCGATTATTGAGGTTGTTCATCAATATGATAAAGTTGCTATTTCGGGAGCATTCAGTCCAACCGAAATACTATCTGCCTGGGAGACAGGCGCGGATATCGTGAAGATATTTCCAGCTACAGTGCTAGGACCAGTATACTTTAAGGATATTCATGGACCCCTTCCACAAATAAAACTTACTCCTACTGGAGGAGTCAATCTTAATAATGCCGAGGAGTTTATTCGTTGTGGAGCTGTTTGCTTGGGTGTTGGGACAGCCTTATTAGATAAGAAATTGATAAAAAACCAGGATTGGAGTGCCTTGGAGGAAAAAGCTCGTCAATTCAAAGCGGCGGTTGAAAGAGGGCGGAAAGGATAAAAGAAATGACTGGTAAAATCGTTACGTTCGGTGAAATTATGCTTCGTTTAGCTCCATTTAATTTCGAACGTATTGTTCAAACGAATCAATTTCAAGTGTCCTATGGAGGTGGTGAAGCCAATGTGGCGGTTTCATTAGCTCTATTAGGAAATGAATCGTATTTTGTGACTCGACTTCCTGATAATCCGTTAGGGGAAGCAGCCTGGAAGACTTTATGTGGCTATAAGGTTAAAATGGATTATGCTATTAGAGGAGGTAATCGAATAGGTATCTATTTCCTAGAGCATGGAGCTTCTATCAGACCTTCTAAAATTATTTATGATCGCTCTCATTCAGCCATTGCAGAAATTCAATCTGGAATGTTAGATTGGGCAACAATTTTTAAAGAGAAAGAATGGTTTCATATAACCGGAATTACCCCAGCTATTTCAGAATCTACTGCAAAAGAGAGTCTTGAAGCTGTAAAAGTTGCTAAAAAATCCGGTTTAACTGTTAGTTGTGATTTGAATTTTCGTAAAAAACTCTGGACGCGAGAACGTGCCCGGGAAGTTATGTCGGAAATAGTACAATATGTTGATATAATTATTTCCAATGAAGAAGACGCTTTTGATATTTTCGGGATAAAAGCTGGCGATAGTGATGTTTATGCGGGTAAATTGGATATTGATAAATACAAATCAGTAGCGGAACAGTTGATGGCAATTTCAAACGCCAAAAAGGTAGCCATAACTCTTCGGGAAAGTATTTCGGCTTCGGATAACAATTGGTCGGCAATATTATATGATGGCACGGATTTTTATCAAAGTCGCAAATATTCAATCCACCTTGTTGATCGCGTCGGTGGCGGTGATTCTTTTGGTGCTGGATTGATTCATGGCCTAGTTCATGGCTGGGATATGCCTAAAGTAGTAGAATTTGCGGTAGCAGCTTCGGCCTTAAAACAAACAATTCCCGGTGATATGAACTTGGTTAAAGAGGATGAAGTTTTAGCGATTGTCAAAGGTGATATATCGGGTCGGGTTCAGCGCTGAGTCTAATAATAGACTTATAGTTATTAAGCAAAATAGAATTATGCTAAAAACTGTTAATTTCAACTTTAAGCGTTTTTACTTAAAAATAGCGATTCCCATATTTTTTTTCGGAGCTATAATTAATGCTGAAACTATTCTAAATGAAGATTTTGAAAGTTTTATTACAGGATCGCTAAACGGTCACAGTGGCTGGATCGTAAATAGTGGAAATTGTATTATCACCGACGATTCCAATAATGTTAAATCCGGTGATAAAGCCGCCTGTTTTATAGCGAATAATCAGACGCTAATTGTCCAAAATACCTCCTTTAGCGGATCGGAGTCAGGGGTGTCGGAAGTCGTTTATGTCGATTTTTGGGTAAAAATCAATTCTATGGCGGATAAGGATTTTGCAATTAGCGGCTATGATCTTTTCGGAGGCAGTCAAAAAAGGACATTTGTCCTAGAGTTCGATGAACCATTAGGTGGCGGTAGTGGCATTTTTCGTATATATGATGGTTCATTAAAAAAAGATCTTGGACAGTATGTTATTGGTAAATGGTACCGCATTAGCGCCAAAGTTGATTACAGTCACTCGGTTTATACGTTAATTTTTAACGATTGGGATGCGATTACGGCTAATTTTCGAGAGGAGTATACGCCAACTGCCAGTGGAACCCGATCGGCTGGTGTAAAAGAATATCATCAGATCCGAATGAATCTTGGTTATGATAGTGCTATTGGGAGCCTGGACGCGGTTATTGATGATATCTACGTCGGTACCGATCCTATTCCTGATGTTAATTTTCCCATTATGGAAATTAATTTTAGTATTAGAGTAGAGCAACCGAATGTTGGCGAGATTACACTAATACCTGGACTCGATGAATATCCCGAGAACAGTGAAGTGACCGCGCTACTGACATTGCCAGAAGGTTATCAAAATATGGGCTGGACCGGTGATCTTAGCGGGACTGAACTGCAAAAAACTTTTATAATCACTCATGATATGACAATTGGGGCGATTGTAGCTATTGATCCCGAAAATCCACCGGATCAATACACGATTACCGTCAAGCAACCGGATTTCGGCCGAATTATATTGGATCCAGCCGGTGAGTTGTTTTATAAATATACGAACGTAACTATCAGGATCGAGATACCGGTTGGATATCTATTTGAGGGCTGGACTGACGATTTGAATGGAACCGAGTTTGAGCAAGGTTTTATTGTTTTAGAGAATATGGTAATTGGAGCAATTGTTATCCCAGACACAATACCGCCGTCCCTCTACATAGTTTCTAATGCTACAGAACTAAAGAATGTTTGTAAGGGATCGAATTTAAAGCCGGGTGATATTGTTGAAGTATTGGATGGCAATTATGATATAGGTGGTTTATCAATTGAATCATCGGGCACTTACAATCAGCCGATAATAATTAGGTCAAAAAATATTGGAGGTGCAGTCCTGCTTGGAAATAGTTATTTTGATTTACGTCGATCATCCTATATTCAGATTGAAGGATTTGATATAAGATCCAATGTATACACGGCAATAAAGCTACAGGCTTGTAATAATGTTAGGATTACAAGGAATGTTTTTAATCTGAGTGAAACAGAAGGTCAGAGTGGTAAATGGATATTAATTGGTGGTATATGGAATGATCCATCTGCCACTAGTCATCATAATCGGATCGATCATAATATTTTTAAAGATAAGCGTGAACTCGGTAATTTTATCACTATTGATGGACAACAGGAACCCTATAATCAGATGTCACAATATGACCGGATTGATCACAATTATTTTTTCAATATTGGGCCAAGGGCAGTTAATGAAATGGAAGCCGTTCGTGTCGGTGTTAGTGATCTTTCTATGTCTAGCGCTTTTTGTATCATTGAATATAATCTTTTTGAAGAATGTAATGGTGACCCGGAGATCATTTCGGTAAAATCTTGTGATAATATTATCCGTTATAACACCTTCAGAAGTTGTGAAGGCTCTCTCTGCTTGCGTCATGGGAACCGCAATGAAGTAAATGGGAATTTTTTCTTAGGTGAGGGAAAAGAAGGGACTGGCGGTGTCCGCATTTATGCCCAAGGCCATAAAATTTACAATAATTATTTTGAAGGATTGAAAGGACATACCTGGGATGCAGCTATAACACTGACAAACGGCGATACAGAAGCTGGTTCGTTAAGCGCCCACTGGCAAATTAATAATCTTATAGTGTGCCATAATACACTCGTTAATAATTATTCAAATATTGAAATCGGCTATGCGAAAGAAGATGGTTCATGGAAGAAAGAACCGAAAAATGTTACTGTGGCTAACAATCTTGTTGTCGGAGAGCAAGCCGACCTTGTAAAAATCATCACCAAACCGACAAACTTGAGGTGGAGTGGAAATATCATGTATGCCGAGAGTGGACAGTGGCTTGGTGTTGAAACAAGTGACGGCGAAATCCTGAATGTTGACCCAGTCTTATTATATATTGATAGTTTGTGGCTATTGTCTCCCGACAGTCCTGCAATTGATGCTGTAACCAATAGTTATTTAGATATTGATGAAGATATACAAGGACAACCAAGAATCGGATTGAATGACGTAGGGGCTGATGAATTTTCTTCTGCGGCTGTCACTCGCTTTCCCCTGACAACTGATTATGTTGGCCCTTTCGCAAAGGAAATTCCTGTGATTACTGAGATTGACAATTCAAGGGATGAGAAAACTGCTGAGAGTTTCCGGTTAGTGCGGAATTACCCCAATCCTTTCAATATGGTCACTACGATTATCTATAGCGTAGAGAAAGCCGGGGAAGTGATTCTAACAGTTTATAATGTATGTGGACAAAAAATTGATGTACTGGAGAATCAGACAATGAATCCCGGAAATTACTCTGTTCAATGGAACGCTGGTAATTTACCTTCGGGTGTTTATTGGCTATGCATGGAAACCAGTAAAGCGATTTCGGTTTTGCCAGTTTGTTTACTAAAATAATAACCAAAATGAAATCGCCGAGAATCATAAATTGTAATATTATCCTACTGATGATGGTTCAGTGTTCCAATTGGGAAACGCTGGCTGAAAATTTGAACGTCATTAGAATTTTTCCTTCCTGTATGTACAGATTGCCAACTAGTGAGATCGGTCACGCTGCAGGAAGATCCGGTAACAGAATTGCTTATAGAGCAGATGGTGGCACTGAATTGTCGGAATTCCTATATGTCAATAGCAAATGATAACGGTGTTTATAAAGGCATCGATATTTACTCAAATAATAAACAGGAAATCAGAAGACGGTTTGCATTACTGGCATTGAATCCTCTATATAGAATTGATACTGATAGTTTCGATCCGCAGTACACTAAAATCCAGACAACAGATTACAGAATTGAAGTCTATTTTGGATGTGCTAATGATGGTCTGAGAACAACAGCCCCCCAAAGATTAAAATGGTTTGAAATTTCAGGGAAGAACCTTATTTTTTTTCAGATGGATGCGGATATTGAAAAACATTCAGGTTGTTGCCAGAATCAAAATGTTGATTGCCCAGAAGTCGTTCGCTATACCTGGGTAGACAATCCTGAATGCCATCTTTTAAACGGATTCGGGTTATCGGCTGGTTCCTTTCGGACCGAGTGCTGGCCTGAATTAACCGGGAGGGGAAAATGAAAGATTTAGCGGAACAACTTCGTCAAGAAAATGAACGCCTGAAAGATGAATTATCAACAGTCCGGCGAGAGATAGAGAATTGTAAACAGTCGGAGAAAACCTACCGGAATCTTTTTGAAGATGCGCCGGTTGGATACCATGAATTGAATACCGATGGAATCATCCTGCGGGTGAATCGAACTGAAGCGGAAATGTTAGGCTATCAGCAGAATGAGATGATTGGCAAACCAATCTTCGATTTTATCTACGAAGAGCATCGGTCTGTAGCCCGTCAGTTTTTCCAGGAAAAAATCAAAAACTGGCGTCCCGTCATCGGCTTTTCCCGAAAATATCAGACCCACAGTGGCCGAGAGATTGATGTCTATATCACCGACCAAATAGTCTATGATGATCAGTTGAATATTATATGTATCCGATCTATTCTGCGCCCTATTTCCGGGGAATCTAATAAGATAGGATACCATGAAGTTGATTCCTCAGGGATTATTTTACAGGTTAGCGAAACTGAAGCGAAACTACTTGGGTATCGCCAAAACGAAATGATTGGTAAGCCGATTTTTGATTTTATTGCCCCATCTGAACGGGAAGTCGCCCGTAAAGCATTCCAGGAAAAAACTGCTCACTGGGTTCCAACCCATGGATTTGAGCGCCGGTATCAACATAAAAACGGTAAATGGGTTGACGTTATGATTGTTGATCGGCCGGTATATGATGATAAAAATATAATTGTCGGCATTCGTTCGACGATTCAAGAGATTACTGAATTTAAAAAAGTCCAACAAGAACGGGATCAATTAATGAATGAACTAAGTGATGCTCTCCGTCGCATACAAACCCTGAGTGGATTGGTGCCTATCTGTGCTTCTTGCAAAAAAATCCGGGATGATCAGGGCTATTGGAGAGATGTGGAAGCGTATGTTGCCAAACATTCAGGAGCGGAATTTAGCCACGGTATTTGTCCAACTTGCATGAAAAAACTTTATCCCGAAGAGTATGCCCGGATGTTAAGCCGGGAGAAAGAGATGGAGAAGTCCCAATGAAAATCTTGCTAGCCTATTTGTTAGCTGCTGTAATTGGATTGGCAGACAATGCTTATTCGCTGATGATTCCGGCTGATCATATTCCTACTGACGAAGAGATATTTGCAGCCCTTGACACTTCTATATCGAACATTAAAGAAGCAGTCAATTTATTTAATTGTGGTCAGATAGACTCTGCCAAAATTGTTCTGACTGGATACCTTAAAGATAAATCTGCAGATCGATACTACTTTAACTGGCGTACGTTTTCTGAACGATTTTATGAATATCAGATCCTATACCCGGATGCTAAGAAAGAACATTTTCAAGCCGCAAAGTATCAAATGGAACGTTTCGGCGCAGAAACTTCATGGATATTACCCTTTAAAGATTTGACTGGTAAAGAAGTTACCGCATATGAATTAAGGCACTTGGCGCGGCAATATAGATCGGTAGATATGACGCTAATGTATTATTATGAAAATGAGAATGAAAAATATTTGGACTATTTTATACGACAGGTAAAGAATTTGAATCAAGCATTTGAGTCCGGTAAGTATGACAATGCCGGTAATGGTGTTTATGAAAATTACCGGGCTGGATTGCGAGTCCATAACTGGTTGTTTGATCATCATGCTTATTTAGCAAGTCAAAAATATAGCTGGGAAAGCCAGTGGTTAATGATCAAAACTTTTTTGCATCACGCGGCTCAATTACAGAAAAGTACCCGGAAATATTCGCCTGGAAATCACCATACCAAAGGTCTAGTAGCTTTATTTGAAATTGCAACTGTTTTTCCAGAGGTTACGGATTCAAAAGCCTGGCAGGAACAAGCGATTAAAGGATTAACGGAACACTTAGCACGTGAAGTAAATTCGGATGGATTTCAATTTGAAAGATCAGTTCATTATCACATTGGAGATATCGAAAACTATTTACGGACCATTTTGCTTGCTCGTCGTAATAATATTGACTTGCCTCAGATTTTTAATCAGCGTGTTCACCAGATGTTTTATGCTCTTGTAAAAATTGCTTATCCCGATAAGACCGGTCCGGTGTTACAGGATGATACTGATCATTTTCTAAGAGATTATAATGTTCTATCGGAGCCATTTACTATTGCATATTTATTATATCGAGAGCCAGTGTTTGGCTATTTTGCCAGCGATAAAGTGAATAACTCTTTATATTGGTTATTTAATGAAAAAGAACTTTCTCAATTAAATAAGAAAGTGTCAGAACTACCAGGTATTTTATCGGTAGATTTACCAGAGACTGGGTATTATGTAATGCGATCAGGTTGGAAGCCAGATGATATTGTTTGTATTATCACAGCTGGGCTATCAGCTATAAAACCCGATCATCAACATGGTGACATGCTTGGAATTCAAGTATATGGATTAGGAAGAGTTCTATTACCGAATTACCAGGTAAAATATGATCAAGAAGATTATATCGATTTTAAAAACAGCCTAATGAAAAATGTTGCTATTGCTGATTATCAATTACAGGGACAAAAATGGCAACCAAATGAAGGGGAATCGGGTTTTGGAAAATGGCTGGAGTTGCCACGGCCAGCAGTTATCGCATGGATTAATCATTCACCTGAGTGGACTTATTTTAAAGGAACTCACGATGGATTTGCCGAGAATGGTATTAATTATCAGCGTGAAGTATTTCAATATCGAAACCAATGGATACTGGTAATTGATCGTTTTGTTTCAGATCAGGCGCATGATTATCAGCAAATCTGGCAAGGTAATTTTCAACAAGCGCAAAATATGATATTTCAAAATATTAATACCGATACATTTTTCATAAAACAGATGAATAATTGTGATTACGCGATTCAAATCCGAAAATTAAGAGATAAACAAGTTAATATCTTTAAAATACGCGATAAATCGCATACTTTTTATACGTTATTAGACTTAGGCAATGATTCTAAAATAAGTTATAAGATACAAAATTCCGGTTGTATCATAATAGATCGTGATATCAATTTGTATAGCGATATAAAGACTTTGAATTATAAAGAATATCGGATAAGTTTTCATAAACTTTCATCATGCGTAATTTTTAATGATGAAATCTGCCTTCTAGGAAATGAAAATAGAGAGATAACTATTATGCAAAATGGAATAAAAAAGTCAAAAAAGGTAATCTTAGAACCGAATATCAGATGGAAATTAAATTAGTAAATAACGAGTGTTCGACGTAATAATTACTTCAGAGTAATCCCTCATATTCTCCCAAAGGAATCCCAATAGAAAATTTGGAAATTGTTTCTATAAAGAATTATTTAACCTGCTTAATTCATAAATCCATATAAAGTTGTTGATATAATCCGGTTTTGT
>ERZ795051.3255-NODE-3255-length-16796-cov-7.303686_pt1 | contig 16796 bp, 15 predicted proteins | sample MGYA00375135_ERZ795051 | MGnify/ENA primary metagenome ERZ795051 (study PRJEB30180, sample SAMN05720222) | activated sludge metagenome | isolation source: Anaerobic digester | place: Japan | collected 2015-05-26 ... | reverse complement strand
TAAATGCCTGTAACAAATGTATCGGGGTTAGCTGTATAATAATTGTTGGTTACATAAATATTGGTGTCTATTTGATAAATATAAATATTGGTGTCTATGTTATAGATGGTATAATAATAATTAGTGTCGATATAGTAATTGCTTATGTAATAATTGGTATCGATATTATAATAGTTATTGTTTATTGTTGTATCAAAATAATAATTATTATAAGTGTAGTAGCTACTCGATAAACTCACAAGGAAACTATCCAATCGTGTTCGTCTAATGTAATGCCCTTTATTATAAATATGGGCTTTTCTTTTCACTTCAAGTGTAGTATCGTTTATTTTAATTACATCTGCTACGACAGAAGAATCGCTAACGCCACCACCAAAGAATAAACTATCTGGGAATACTACACCAACAGTATCTTCGTTTCTGTAAAGTGGAAACTTATAATACGGGAAGAATGCATATTTCCATTTCTTTATTGCACCAGTTCCATCGCCACCTCTGTAATATATTGGTTTATTTAAAACTGGTGCTCCAATCCATACTTCGCCGTTTAAAAAGTTCTCTGGTAATTTACCAATTAGCTTTCCATAAAGCGAATCCGTAAATATTCTACTATCGTATGGGTTATATAATACGCCGTTATAATTAAAATATGGCGGTGAACTCTGATAAGGAAAAGATTTATCTTGATAATTATGTATAGCATTGTTCCAACCAGGTACAGAGAGATTTGGAAAAGTAGGAGCTAAATATAAAAAAGAAGCGGTTGTTGGCTTTGCATATTGAAAAGGACCGTAAAGATTGAAGGCTGTTGTATCAACATAAACAGTGTCTGATATATATCCCGTTGAATCTCGCCAAATAACCTGACTGGTTAATACATCATAAGAGAAGATGAGTAATGAAATCAATATATAATATTTATAACGTAACATTTATTATTAACTCCAACATAATTATAGGATTATATACTGGTTGTGGTGGATCACCACTATCATATAATCTTCGAATGCCTTTGATTACACCCCCGCTTGGATTGAACTTTATCTTATATTTACGTGTATCTATCAAAGTTTCTACATCGTTTACAAATCTAACTATTTCCATCTTATACATAAAATACCAATCTGGAGTTTGTGTATTCCAGATAGTATCCTTTGCAAAACAAATTGCGTGCTTCATAGCACAATCATTCCAAACAACAGGCTGTCCTGTAGGTACATTGCTAACTAAATTCATTACGCCAACTATTCTGTCTGGCGTTCCACCTACAGTTACAGAGGCTGCTATCTTTACACCATTTATCTTCCTAAATGATATTGGCGTGAGTATTGGTTCATATATATCTACAAAGTCTTTTGTTAAGTAATTCCAATAACCACTTGCTACACCGCTACCCTCTAATTGACTTGGTGCTTGGACATAGTATTGGTGCATTGCTGAAATATGAATATTATAAGTATTCTCTGGCGGAACAAATTGTAATGTTGGTTGTTTCTTATACCTCTCAAGACTGAATAAATCATAAGGGGTAATATTTTTCATTTGTCCTTTATATTTAACATAAAGACCTTTACCCTCAACATACACCAAAGAACCCTCTTCAACTTGTTTAGCACTTGGAACATAATCCATTGCACGGGTCTTGCTCTTCTCATCAATTTGAGTCTGTAAATATTTATTAAACTTATTCCGTAACATACTTTTCTTTTCTCGCCATTATGTTTACCCCAAATGCTCTTAATTTCTTTACAGTAGTTCCATTCATCCCACCCATATTTACCCTAATACTAATATCGTTTATTGCATTGCCTAAATCAACTGGTCTTACAAAAATAAGCTTTTTATTGTTCTTGCTATTACCTATCATCTTAACGGTTTTTCTTGGCGTTGATTTATCATTAACATAAAATTCAATATTGAATTTCCAATCATCGTCTGTAGTTTCTAATGTCTCGGTTAGTACTTCGTATATCTTTAACATTGGTGAATGCTGTGTAATTATTTTACTTTCAATACGCATTTCATTATATTGCTGGTTATCCATTGAATATACATTATAATTGTCGAAATAAACATAATTGTCGTCATTAAATATAACGTTGCCATAACTGTCAACCGTCATACTATTTATAGAAGTAATATTAAACTTCTTCTTGCGCCAAGGAACTAATATTTTCTCTTTGTCTTTCATTAATTCCATCGATTGGTCAATAGATTGAATGTTTTTAAAATCAGCAATATAAATATAATTGCCTAAATTCTTATCAGGAATATACAGCCAATACTCTTCTTTTTTACCGTTCCAGCAAGCAAACATTTTACTTTTATTTGATAAAGCTTTATAAAAGTTTTCCCATTGCCAATTTATTTGTATAACATTAGCGCCAGTGTTGGCTAATCCTTGATATAACCAAATACCGTTGTCATCTGCAAATATTACGCCATATCTACAACTAACAACACTTTTTGGGTATTTGCAACCGATATAATTACCGCATTGTCTAATATCAATTGCATTTACATCTGTTTTAATACTAAAGAAACTATTGTCCCTTAATACAACCAGCTCGTCATCTTTAGTAGCAAGAGCTGTAATATGACCTGGACTGTCGTGCCCTACTGTTTCAAAACCAATGCTTGAGTTAAAGTCATAAGAAAATATATCAAGACAATTAGTTCCTGTAGAGCTCATTCTTGAAAATCTTAAGACTTCAACATCGTCGTCGGTATCAGCAACCCAAGAAGTATTATTAAAGATTGTTCCTGCCCCATATTTTACATCAATCTTTACATCGGGCTCATACATTAGGGTTGCTAATAACTGTGGTATATCTTTTAAGCCAGCTAATTCTATTAGTTGGTCTTGCGATAATATTGTATCTGACTTTACTTTATCTAATTCATTACCATAAATATGTTTTATATAAGAAATATAAATAGCCTCTCTATTAGACAATGTCCACCCATTAGTATTTTCTTTATCGTGTTTATTTTCTTCACTAATATATATTTTCTTTAATAAGTAATAAGGATAAAGCCATTTAGAAACAGTGTCGTCTTTAGGCTTGTATCTACCCCATATATTTATAGCAGTTATTCTGCGATTAAGCAAAGCCATATCTTGCTTTATTACAACACCTAAAGTATTATAACCATAATTCAAGCTTGTTTCAAAGAAATTATTTGTAACCTCGCCTGAAACTAAACCATTTAGAAATTCTATTGTATCTACAAAATTCGTACCCTCTGTTATTTTTTTTGCATTTGTGCTAAATATAGGCGCAGGGAACTTTCTTTTATTAGTAACTATTTTCCATTCACTATCAGATTCGAATTCTGCTGGATCGGTTGAACCTAATACAATTACAGGGTTTGACGTTTCGTTTCCTAATATAAAATCTAATATCGCAAACTCTTTCCAATCAAAACTACCTACATAATAATGTTCTTCCGCATATCTGTTTTGAGATAAAGCATTATATAAATTAGTAGCGAATTCGTTTAAATCTTCTTGAGATGGAATTGAAGTCCAATTAAATCTTGTTCTAATCCAAATCTTATTAGGATTAGTATTTAAATCTATTTGCGATACAAAAGCGTCCCAATCTGTTTCATTGATAAATCTTATTTCAAGTTTTTCTTGTTTGCCTTCATAAAGTTTAATATAAAGGTCTGATTGTAATATTCCATCTACAGGTGAAGCGTTAGCTAAATCATAATTAAATATTTGAAAACCGATATGGCTAATATATAAATTTAATAAAATATGTTTATCTAAACTCAAACCGCTTATGCTGTTAGCTACAACTTCTTGATAGCCATCAAAAGTTGCAGTTATACCTATTTCGATTTCTCTTCCACTCTCTATATCGCCATTCATCTTATAGGGTGTTAATGCAACTTTAAAATTACATTCTGGAATTCGTTTCTCAATTATAATTGAATTTTGCGGAGTTTTGCCGTTATAATCCATTAAATAGGTTGAAGTGGTTTTATTGTAAAAATAATGTCTCTTTATATAGCCAATCCATAATGGTTTTATTTCTTTACCTAAACCAATCATTAATTTGGAGGCTGTATTATTTACAACTATAGCAGAATATTCTTTTGAAGGATTAAATATAGAAGAATAGTCGGGATCTAATAATAATCTATTTCTATAGAAATACATTGTAGCGCCGTTCTGCAATGTAGTAATAGCAGGGGTTATAACTATTTTGTTTGGTTCATCGCAATCAACCACGACCGCATAAGCAGTGCCATAATTTACAATAAAACCATTTAAAAATCCACTTATTAGATTATTATCTGCGTCAAGCATTTCTGAATTAGAAAAATCGGATAAGAATACTGTAGTAAAATTTACAGAAGTGGAATGATTGTATATTTTAGCAGTAAAGGTTAATAATAAATCATACCATTTCTTGTTATCACCGCTCGATAAAAGATTGTCGTCAACAATATTATCTCTAATAAGCCATTTATATTTTGGATTTACACCAGAACCATAAGCTATACCTAATAACAAATCTGCAGGTATTGGTATTCCTAAAGAATAATTATAAATATATTTCAATTTATAATTACTTCCAAGTATTTCATTTAAAGATGAGTTATATTCAATATCATCTTTTACGTAGCCATTGGTTTTAACTAACCCACCTTTAACAGAGTCTATATCAAAATTAACAATGTCGGTTGCAGAATCATTAGGATTGCCATTAGGAAACACCTCTGTATTGGGTATCCAACCCTTTTGGAATGATTCAAACTTTAATGTGGTTTTTTGAAATAGCATTACAAATAATCCTCTGGTTTATCATAAAAGTTATAACCTTTAATTTTAGAAGGCTCAGCTCTTTGTTGTGAATATACAGTAAATGCTTCTTTAGACTCTTTAAAAGTATTACCATAAGTTCTAACGGCTTCAAGCCAAGCAGTTAATAAGTCTGGTGAATTTTGTTTTGTAATTTCAATTATTTTCTTTCTGGCTAAATAATATGTAGCACCATCAATTATAGCAGAGTGGAACATCGATGGTATAGGTGGCGATAATTGTCCTGTAATATCAATATTTTCATTTATAGATTGATCATAAGAAATATAACATTTACCATTTACAGACGGATAAATAAATATACTATTGCCATCACCAATTTTTCTAAAGGAATAAAGTATAGTATTCTTAAATCTTTTAGCTAATTCAGAATCAACGTTCATCTCATAGGTAACTAATTCTTCATACTCAACTTCTTCAGATGGCAAGCCTTGCCCATTTTGAGATATTATCACTTTTCTTGGCTTTAGAAAATCCTGTGGGAGAGAATATTCTTTTTTGTTAGCAAATATTTCGAATTCATAATCGGTTCTTAATGCATTAGAATTACGACACAAATCCTGCAATGCCCAAAATATAGCATATTTTATAGGTCTCTCTAATTGATTAGACAAACCCTCATATCCTAAATTATTGGCAACTTCTCCAATAATATCTGAATATGTCATATTAGTTAACCTTATTATTTATCTTAAATTCAAAATCTTTTATTTCATCTAATACATCTTTTGGAATATCCCAATTATTCCTAATATATAATTGCTTCTTGCATAAAACAACAAGATAGTTTATATATTCTGGCGGTATCATAACCTCGTCATCGTCAAGTTCTGGTTTATCAGGATAAGCATAATAAGATATAAAATAATCAAAAGTTGCGGAAACAGAATTTACAAATAAAACAACAGTATGATTATTATAACTAATTGTATTAGAAACAAAATCGTAATTCAAGCAAGCTGGTAAATTTTCATATTCCACCATATTTAAATAATAAGAACGGTTGTCTTTCATAATATATCCTGAAATAATCTTATAAACATTAGATAAAGGAATTTCAAAAATATTGCCAACTTGGGTAATTATGTCTTGTATATTTTCTTTGTAATAATTATAACCTTTATCACACAATCTTTTGAATATTTGCATAAGGTTACCGTAGATAATGTTGTTTAGAGATGTATCTGCAATATCAAAAGATATTAGTATATCTGCAGAAGAGTTCCGCACCAAATCCCTTATTTCTTTGAGAGTCATTTATTTATCTCCCCAACTGACTTGAAATTTGCTCTAATTTTGGTTGATACAAACTTCTTGTTTCTGAATCCATCATTGCATAAATTTGTCTATAATCATTCATTATATCTGCTGATAAACTATCTGGTATAGTTTGATTTAGCTGTAATAAGCAATATGTGTAAATTCTTTTTACAAGTAGCGGCATATATTTATCAGGCAAATCAATAAATCTGCTTGGATGTCGAGAATCAGGTCGCCAACCATCATTATCTATTGTAGAACCTTCGTTTGGCTCTAATGGGAAATTAGGGAGTCTATTAAACCATATTGTATAAAATATTCTATAAAAATTAGATGAATCGGTATATACGGGTTTCATTGGTATTCTTCCATTATTTCTGTCTTTCCTTAATCTAACCCAATATGAATTAAATATAGCTTCATCACCTCCGCCAGATTCAGGCAAATGTTGACAATTCTCATCTCTATCTGTCCAAGCACCAGATTCTGCTTTTACAGGATCGCCGCCTATTTCAAGATAAACAATATCATCTTTGTAGGCACCGTGTGCAAAATCAAGTTTCATAATAGACTGCATTTCAGTTAACTTCACGGGTTTTATTTGTCCTGAGAATGGCTGAACTGCAATATAGGGTGTACCCATTCCTTCTACTCTTTGCTCAATTGATATTATTCTATCGATTTGTTTATATTTTAAAGGATCGTATATTATGCTATCAACTACTCTTTTTTGTAGCATATTGATAGCCGACATAAATGACACATTACCCATTATCGGATCATCTTGGACTAAAATTTGTTTTGGTGTGGGTGTATAGGTGTCATCTTCGTGTATATGCACTGCTTCGATATTAGTCAAATAAGACCTATCTACTGCACCATTTAAAAGGGTAACAATTTCAACAAGAGCTGTCCTATAAAAATTCTTTCTTTGAGCCTCAAGAACCGCATTTTGATCAACTGTTTTAGACATTGAAGTCGCTTGGCTTATTACTTGATATGCAGTAAATTGGCTACTTGGTGCAAAGCCACCCATAATTTTATCTCCTTAATATATTTAATGCTTCGGTTATTTTTTGTTGAGTCATTTCAAAATTATCAAATTGCCTACGTTCAGTATATTCTTTTTCTGCAAACAAAAGAATTAAATCTAAAGTATTTAAAGGTATATCAGAATAACTTAAATCAGTTCCAGAACCTCTAACAAAATCATTATGTCCTTTTAAATAAACAACAGAATATAATGCATTTTCAGGGTTTTCGGATTTAGGAACTATCATTATTCTTCTTTCATATTGCGAATCAACTGATGTATTTATAATAGTATACATTGTTTGTTTAGCCATAACATCATTACTATTTATAATAACATCATAAATAATATTAGGTGGAAAATATACTCCGATATTATGACCTTTTTTAGTAGAATGTGGGGTTCCTGATATTGCGTGAAGTTGTATTATTTCTAATATATTACCGCTATTATCTATAGAAGTAAAATCAATATAATCTGCTTGAATTTCTGTTTGTTGTATATCGGTTAAAGGCGATACATTGGGTTTAATTATAACATACCCGGGCAATATATAACTCCATCTATTTTTAGGAACTGCATTAACCGTCATCCTAATAAAATTTCTAATAGCGGTATTATATATATCGACAAGTTCAGCGGATGAAACCGCCGAACCGTCTTTATCAAGATTAGAAGATGGGGATAGTGTAAACAGATTCCCCTCGTCTGTGTACACATCCCCTATTCTTCTACGCAATTTCAGTAATTCATTATCTAAATTTGGTGTTGCCATTATCAGCTACTCGTTAATTTTGCAAATATAACATTAGGGTCGTCAACAATTGACGATGTAATTATTACATTTAAGCAAACTGCGGTTGCTATTGCAGCTGTTCTGACAAACATACCATTATACTTATCGTTTGCTCCCTTTGTATATGCGTCAATGGTTTCAAGAGTAATAGGCGAACCATTATTGGCATTCTGAATAGAAACAAACAATATTCTTTTAGCACCACCAACTCTTATTTCGATTTTATCACCATCGCTATAGTCGGTTTCGCTTATTCTAAAATTACTAATCTGGTAATTTTTACGAATAAACCTATTAGCGCCAAAAAGATTTTGTATAACAGTATTAGTCGATTTCGGGTTTAATCTAACATATTTGGTAGCCATATATTAGCCCTCCTTTGCTAAACATCTACCAACAAGGAAAAATTTAGTTGCAGTTCCGTTAACTGTAACTGTTTTATTTGTTTGGTTAATAGTCCCGTTGGTATAAGCTGTATTTGCGCCAGAACTGCTCAAATTTAATGGTAAAGCGCCATAGATGACGTCGAGTTTAGTAGTAACAGTAGGATTTGTATTTAAATCCTGTTCGTGAAACTCAAACATTAAAGCTTTATTGGTATAAGAAAGCTGGTTATCGTAGCTTTCTAATATAAAAATATGTGTATAACTCATAGTATTATCTCCTTATTAAGCGTTATAAATTCTAAAATGAGTTTCAGGAAGTCTTCTAATCAATCCCCACATACCGTAGATTTCGTGCCATTCGGAATATTGACCTTTGGCTTCGAGTCCGATTTTTTCGGTAAACGGTTCTTTTTCTGCTATTTGGAAACATTTATACTTTGGCGATAAGTTAAGTATATGAGCTTCGTTTGTATAGCCTAAATTATCAAGAACTTTAGCGGGGACGAATAGCATTCTTGTATTAGTAGAGTGATCAAGGAATTCTTTTATTTTAAGTTCATATTTTAATGATTCAGATTCAGCTTTAGTATATTGAACTTTATCCTCATAAGCCTGATCGACTTTTAGCAAGAATTCTCTACCACAGAACCACCATAATTCACTAACATTAGAGCCAGCTCTATCTGCAATTTCAGAAACGGCTTGTCTCATAGAATCAGGTGTAATAACTCCGTAGGTATTACCGAAGTCGATATAGTTTTGAGTCGGTATAAATTCAAGGTAACCACCCGTCTGGTATTCACGTTTTCCTTTAATTTCTTTTCTTGATCTTCTACCTTCAACGATAGCATATTCGATAGTTTTCATAAGTTTATTTTGAGCTATTAAATAGCCTCTTTCGAGTGGTTTCATATCGCCAAAGGTTTCTATACCGCTCTTTACGTGAGAAGAAACGCCGAACGATTCGCTTGAAGTTTGTATATAATTCCAGTCTATTTCGATATTTTTGTTTACAGGTGGATTTGGTAAGCCATCTTCAACTCTTAAGTTATTGACGATTAGCAACTGCATATGAACTGTTAAAGGAATAACATTAGCAGTTGGGTTATCGAATGGATAATATCGTCTCAATTTTACGGATGTGTATCCAGTTCCAGCAGAGTTTTCAGGCTCTATACTTATAACTCTACAAGTTTCACCTAAATAATTAGATGAGCTTAGGGTAGTAGAGGCTGTAGCCCCAGTATTATTTGTATAAATTGCTCCAGCAGAGGCGTCGTTTTGTCTTGGAACTACTTTAAGTATATGGTTAGTATGTATAGAGGCTGCGTTATCATTTGTCATTTTAACTATAGAAGTTTTGAGTGTGTTGTCGTCTACAGAAGTATCTTCGATATTAAATCGTGTTGGTGCCTCATAGTCTTGTCTTGTTTTGAACTCAAAATCGGTTATTCCCTCTCTAACTGTTCCGAATTTTTCAGAAATAACTCTTAAAACAGAAAGACTATCTTTTTCATAAAGGGACATAAATTTAAATACTTCACCATTGCGTTGATACACACGCATAGTTTCAAGGTAGTCCCTATTAGAGAAAAATTCAGGTGATATTACTTGATTTTCTACACCTGCAGAAGTTGGTCCACTTGGCATATTTTAATCTCCTTATATTGTTAATTTAATTAAATTCTTCCAAATAAAGTACTAAACACAGTTCCATTATTTACTTGATTTCCGTTATTACTAACGTTTTTGTTTGGAATAGAAGTTACGTCAACAGGCATATTTTTAGGTATAGTAACTCCTTTCATTTTGTATTCTTGATGTACTTTCTCAACTGCTTCTTTTACGGCATTTTGTACTTTAATATTTACAATCTCATCAAAGAATACAGATTTAATTATATTTTTTATTCTGTTAGGGTGCCAATCGGGATAAACCTCATTGCTTGATTTTGCAACCATATCGTCATATCGTTTAGCAAATTCCTTTAACTGGTCTTCGGTAAGTCCTAAATCTTTAATCAAATGTTCCTTATCCCTCAAGTTATTCTGTATGACAACCTGTTCCATTTCTTTACCCATTTGTTCTTCTTGCATTCTTTGTTTTTCTGCAAGTTCCTGACGTATCCTCAATTCCTTTTCCTTTTCCATAGTACGTGTAATATACTTATAGGTAGGTGATTGAGGGTTCATCATATCCATTGGGTCGGGTTGCCAATCATCATCGACTATATTAGGATATTCCTGTTTCAATTGTGGAATCAGGACTTTTTGTTGCCAAGACGCTACGGCGCTTTCGATTGGCTGGTTCAAATCAAGAATATCGCTAAACTCTGGAGCAATACGTTTAAAAGCCTCAATAGGATTATTATAGATAGTTCTTAATATCTCCTCTCTCTCATTTAGAGCTGATAAAATTTTATCATATTCTGCTTTAGTTTTATCGGCTCTTGATTGAAAGAATTTTGCCCTTTCTATAAGTTCCTCTTGAGTCATCTCTTCCCATTTCTTAAACGGGGCAGAGGGTTCACCATCGGGTTTCGATGATTTTTCTTCTTGTTGTTGCTCTTGTGATTGCTCTTGTGATTGCTCTTGCGTTTGAGGTTGCTCTACTTGGCTTTGATTTTCAGTTTGATTTTCAGTTTGATTTTCACTTGGATTATCTCCTAATATGTCCTTGAAATGCGAAAAGATGGGATTCATCTCTTGGACGGTTCCACCGCTCTGGTTTTGTGTAGTTTGTTCAGGCTGGCTTTCGCCATTCCCCTGTTCAACACTACTTACGCTACCATTTTGCGATTCTAAATCAATCATTTTATAATTTCTCCTTCGTTATTTATTTGATTATTTGGATCGAATGCATTAAGCAAGTCGTCTATTTCTTTTCTTGAATTCAAATCGTCTTTAAATTTAGTTTTTATACTTTCAAGAGTTCTAACAAGTTTATGGTTAAACTTCTCCACGTTTATTTGTTTAGCTTTATTTTCAATTTCTTGAGCCTGTCGTTGTGAAATTTGTTCAAGTTGTTGAACTCTTTGTTGCATTTCTTGCATTGACATTTGGGCTTGCTTCTTAATATCGAGAGCTTCTATTATTTCTTCTGTTTCTGGTATATTTAATTTCTTTAATATGACAGGCACAATTTCGGGAATAGATAGTTGTGTTGCCATAAGAGTTAGCATTTGAGCTATATTAGCATTCTCATAGCCTTGATTAGAAGTAGAAACAAATCTTATACTTCTAAATCCGATACTCAGGTCTGTATCGGGTTGTATTGTTATTTTTGTTGGGTCGTTAGGGTCGGGTTTAAGCACGTTATACATTTCGGATTTAACTTTATTTATACCTTCAACCCAAGTTGTTTCACCGTTCATAGGTGCATATTCTTTATAGAATTTTGCTATAGTTTCGCCTACAACTGAAAGGCTTGTATCGAGGTTACGCAATCTACGTTTAATTCTTTCGCCGCCTGCGCTTTGCATTGCGGCTACTGTTCTAAACACGTCTGGTGTTTTATCGTCTGATGTACCCATAAGTACTCCAGTAATACCGCTGACATATTCCATAACGTATTGCAAGTATCTCGGGAATTGCAGGAATACATCTGATAGTGGCAAAGGTTGAACTGGTATAGGTGGTTGTGTATCGCTTGTAAGTCTGCGCCAAAACATAATTGAGCCAGGGATAGCTGAATTATTAGTCCAATTTTCCGCATTAACTATTGTTTTATCTTCTGCTATCCATTTCAAGTTATTACTTAATGAAGCGTTTAGTATAGCTATCATTATGCATTTATTTAAAGCCCTTTGTAGTGGGTAGATATAGTGTACTCTACCCAGCGGGTAGGGGTGTTCGTTATCGTCGTAAACGAATGGTATAATATTATATGAATCTATCGGGTAAGCTTTTTTGATACCGTATTCACCGACGGATATATATTCATTCAAGAACATTCCCTTTTTTTCGTGAATTTCGAGTAGTCCTTGCTGGACGTATTGTTTAATTTCGTTTGGTACTTCAAACCAATTTTGACCTTGGTAATTAAGGTATAGTTCGATTGATATATCATACATATTTGGGTCGGGTGCATTTTGTATAGGTGTTACGTAATAAATCTTTTGTTCCTCAAGTGAGGTTCTAAATATCAATCTAATTCTTTCTGTTGCAATTCTACCGCCTACAGTTCCACGAATAATATATTTATCTTCTTCTACCTCATCATTATCGAGCCATCTATTATTTTTAAAATTATTTTTAAAATGTTCCCATTCGAGTTCAGGGTCGTACATTTTAGCTATTCTAAATGCCTGTGATAATCCTGTAATATAGCTAATTATCATATTCTCTGAATCTTTATAATGCGGATCTCTGGTATTTGGGTCTGGATAGAAATCTCTAAACGACAGGTATTTCATATCGACGAAGAACTCATTATCTTTAAATTTCGGCACTATATACATCAAACCTCTACCGACGTTATTATAATCTTGGATAACCTTATCGTAGTTATAGCCACCCAGAGAGTTATACCAAGTTGATTTAAGAGCCGCCTCATATTTATAAGCTACTGCTTGGGCTATTTTCCTATTTTCCTCTGTAATAAATCTTGCGGGCATAACAGATATTACGGGGTCAGATGAAGTTAGCAGAGCTTCTGCGGTTTCGCAGATAGCGGTAGTTACGTTTATTGGTATAGGTGCCTGTCTTTGTTTTAATATATCTTTAATTTCTTCTGCAGAGAAGTGGAAACCTTTTCTAAAATTATTATATTTAATAGCGTCTTTAAACCATTTAAGCCTTTGGTCTCTATATTCTTTAAATATTTCGTAATTTTCTTTAGCTATTTCTTTTTTCCAATTTAGCATATTACCTCATTTATTATTGTACAATCCAAGCCTCTTCCGAATTATATTCTGGCATATCGACAATTTCCTCTGCGATTTGAATATGTATAGGGTCATATTCGATTTTATTAGGTGGAATAAGCATTCTATCTGCGAGGAATTGTGCGTCGAGTATATCCAATTTATTATCTGGGAAAGTTTCGACAACATTTTTCAGTTCGGGTCTTGGGTTAATTACTGTTATTATTCCAGCCTCATAGTCTCTCATAATACTTGCTGAAAGTTTTTGGACTTTATCTATATGTGGCGTATAGCCACTACCTACGGTTGTTCTCAAGCTTCTACCTGTATAGCCTTTACTTGCGAGGAAGTCTGGTGTTACTGCGTCGAGTCTTGCTCTTATATCGTCGAATATACCGCCCTGTTGGGACGCTATTTCCACGCAATAGGCGTCAGCATTATATTTCACGATAAATCTACAGACTTCTTCTATTCCGCCACGTTTCCACACATATTCCAAGTCGTTATTAGACAAAGCGAATGGGTATACGGGAGTAATTTTTTCTTCGTATTTATCGTGCAGATCAAGTTTACCCACGAACCAATCGAGGACATATTTATTGCCTTCGCTATCCATAGCGCAGACGACGATAGCGGAATCGGAGCTTCTGGTTTTCTCTGATTGTGCTGGGTCATAGCCAACGGTTACGTATACGTTTATATATTTTCCATTTTTCACGAGGAAGTTGACGCCGTTTTTATGAACGTATCTATATTCAAAATCTGTTTTATACACGGGGTTAGAATCGGATACGATTTTATTATAATATTCCATATAGAAAGCTTTTAGTCCGCCCTTTTTTGGTTGGGCTTTATAAAATTCTTTCATTCTATTTACGGTTTCCATTGGGAATCGTTTTTCCCAAGTAGCTTTTTCCACTCCGTTTTTATCTCTATAGCTTAATGAATATTTACGTCTAATCCACTGTGGATTTTTCATTAGGTGTGAGCCGATACAATCTTGGTGTACGAGGTTACATATATACACTAATCTACCTGTTTTAGTATCCATAGCTGGTATAGTTTCATTAAACAGGTCTTCGATATTACTATTTCTACGTTCTTCGGTTTTAGTATTAGATTTATCTTCTGGGTCATCAAAGCAGATATATTGAGGTCTCATATCTTTGATATTAGTTCCTCTGGTTTGTCTACCTATAGACAGTGCCTCAATAATAAATCCGTCATTTAGAATCATAAGTTTAGAGGTAACCTTCCCCTGTTTATCTCTAACCTGTGCCACTGATGGTATTTTATTCCCGAATATGGATTTTATTTTTTCGTTCATTAGGTTATCGATTATTCTATTTGTAGTTTTTTCTGCCGCTCCCGCTGACTTTCCTTTAATAACGTTATACAGTATAGGGGGTAAATTATAATTTTTGAACCATATATCACCATTCATACAAGCGAAATAGGTAGGCACTATCACTCCAAACCACGTTGTTTTAGCGGAATCTCTAAAAGTGAGGTAGCAAAACATTCTATCGTATTTAGTTTTATTTGGGTTATCGTCGAGAAATGTTCTAAGCATATCGAAGTGCATAGGGGCGATACCATATTCTGGGTTCAGTCCATTACAGAAGTCGAAAGCGAATCTTACGATACCCAAATATTTATCGTCGTTATAGCCATATTTCTTTACGAATGGAGTTAATACAGGCATATTACCTCTTTTTCATATACACTCCAAATCGCATTGTTCCATTTTTAGCCGCATTACCCACGCTTTTAAATCTCAGTCTATACATATTATTCCATATAGGTATAGCTTTCCAACTTGACGAAGCCACGAGGTTACCAGTACCGTATCCAGTACCATTATTCACAAATCCGCTTAACGAATCGACTGTAGTCCAAGAACCATAGGCAAGTTTCAGTGCGCCAAGATAGGGGTCTACATCACACCTATCAATAAACAGCGACACGCTATCATTGCTCACCACAAAGAACTTAATACTATCAAATTGTGTATGATTATAAACAGTAGTAATTACGATAGTATCGGAATTCTTATAATTCCCTGTATAAAGAATATCTCTTTGTGCATAAGCACTAATACCCATTAAAACCATCAATAACACAAATATTTTCTTCATTTCTACTCCATTATAATTATTATTTTAATTAATTAAGATTCCTCGTCTATTTCCATATTTTGATTTATATAATCGTCGCCGCCATCTTCCAATTCCTCTGCGGCTTCCATAATAAACCTATCAGGATTAAACGATTCCACTGTTCCGCCGTTAAGCATTTTAGCCTCTTCAGAGGCACCCAAATTCCTAATAGTTTCCGCTTTCAGCCTCTTAACCTCTTCTTCTTCACTCTTCTCTATCATTCTTTCCAATTCCTTATTAGCCAAAAGAGCCGCCTTTTTATCGTCATCTTGCTCTGCAATCCTGATATAATTACCTATAATCCTATTGTAATCTACTTCCATCTCATCTAATGATTTTTTTAAACTTGACATAACCAAATCCTTAAATGGTGATAAATTTAATTTCTTTACCCATTCTTGACTCAATATCAACCTAACCAGCTTATTATGTATATCGTATTTACTGATTATACCCTTATCTAATTCTTCACGAAACAACTCCAGCAAGCATTTCTTCCCATCCATAAAAAATGGACTATCAGAATTATAATATAACCAATAAAATGCCAATTTCGTCTTATTTAACCCGTGTCCAAATAACACCTTAAACTTATTTATCCTCTTATCTTTATCACTTGCATAATACGTCTTACTTGGCTTCTTAACCCTAATATCAACCGTAAACTGCGGAAAATAAGCCCTACCATCACCAATATGCTTTAAATTACACACATAACCATTCTCGGTTCGGTAAAAATTACCTACCCTGTAATCCACATTTACTACACCATCCTCATACTCCAAACCCATCTCTTTTGCCTCTTCTTCAGGCATAACTATGTTTACAGCATATATCAACGGTTTAGTCTGCCGTGTGTAAAATAAACGCCTGCTTAACCTAAATAAGCTTATTTCCATTAATCTTCCTCAATTCCTCTAATATCTCATCAGTCAATATTATAATCTCACGTAATAAAATAAATACAAACGGGTCAAAATTGTTAACCAACTTAACAGAAAATTCCTTGAAATACTTATTTAACTCCCCCTTCTTCCCCTCATTCAACCCTAACCGCTTCTCAAAATATTCATACAATACCTGTAACGCCTTGTTAGTCTCTATCGTCCTTCGAATAGTATCATCCTTCTCAACTATCTTCGTACTCCCAAACTCTATCTTACTCCAATCCTTCTTAACCTCTTCAACCTTCTTAACCTCTTCATTCACTTTTACCGTATTTTCAATCTTCTTTTTTGCCATCTTCTTATCCCTATATTTTTCCTAATCTTACGCAAAACTAAAAATTATTTCATATATTAAAAAGAGATTTATCAGTCCTTGAATTCTTTTTGCATTACTTCCTAAATAATTATTCATTTACATATACTTATATATACTAACTATATAAATAAAATTGACAAAAAACTCAAAGAGAAAAATTTTTGTCTTGACATTAAAATCGACATATGTTATATTGAT
>ERZ795051.3243-NODE-3243-length-16822-cov-13.477247_pt1 | contig 16822 bp, 11 predicted proteins | sample MGYA00375135_ERZ795051 | MGnify/ENA primary metagenome ERZ795051 (study PRJEB30180, sample SAMN05720222) | activated sludge metagenome | isolation source: Anaerobic digester | place: Japan | collected 2015-05-26 ... | reverse complement strand
CAGGAATTTGAAAAAGAGAAGATTGTTTTTCAAGAAATGGTACAACAATCCTCGTTTGTTTATGACTTGGATAAAAATTATTTCTGTTTAGATACAGGAAGAATTATTACCGGCAAAAATTTGAAATTCTTGATTTCAATTTTAAATTCAAAATTCTTCTTTTTTGCTGTTAAAAATTTTTATGGAGGTGGAGGGCTTGGAGAAACAGGAGTAAGAATGAAACATTCATTTTTTGAAAATTTTGTCTTGAAGCAACTTTCCGAATCCGAGCAACAGCCCTTTGTGGAGTTGGTCAATCAGATATTAGCCTTCAAAGAGCAAGGCAAAGACACTACAGCCTTAGAGCGGCAGATAGACATATTGGTTTATCATTTATATGAGCTTACTTTTGAAGAAGCAAAAATCATTGATCCTGAATTGAGTGAAGAGGATTTTGAGAAATATAAAATTGAGAAATAATGAAAGCATTTAAAGTAACCTTTCAGCACGGCCATTTCATTGATACTGAGACCGGAAAGAGATTGATCCCGGTACAAGGGGCTGAGTACCATATTATAGCCGATTCAGAGGCATTTAAATCGGAGGATGTTAAATTAAAATTCAAAGAGCCATTAAATGCGGCTGACAAACTTGCGTGGGCAAAAAGTGAATTTGGAGAGGGTAATTTCATTAAAATCCTGGATGCAGGCTCTCCTTTGTTTTTCAGAATAGGAAACTCAAAAAAAGTGGAAGGGGATGAAAGCAGTGAGTACATTTTTACCTGTATCATCCTGGAAGACCTTTATATTTTTAAAATTAAATCCCGGCAAGGTGATAAAATGGATGATTGGCGTTTAGCTGATTGCATCTGCAGATTGGACAAATGCCTCTTGGGTGGTATGACTTTATCTGAAAAACTACAGGCACAATCTCTCTCAATGTTATTTGGATTTACGGTAATGTTCTATTTCTCCTTGCAGCGTTCCGCCAGTTGCAATGCTTTTAATACTTTTTTCCTGTATCAAGAAGGAATGAACATTTCATTTGAAGGTATCAAAAATGGCTTGTATGAATCGTTGAATCATAAAAGGGAAGAAGCTTTGAGATTATAAAAATTAATACAAATAGTTATAGTAGAGATTGAAAATCTAAAAAAACTGCACCCCTGATTATTTTTCAAATATGACTAAACTTTCAGAAATATTATCCCAACCCGAAGGCAGAAGAATTGAATTTAAGCATGAAATGCCTTTGATCTATTTCCCTAAACATCAGTACTAAATTAGTGAAAAACACTAATTTAGAAATATGTATAGAACATAGACAGCAGAAAAAAAGTGGCAATACCGGGAGATGAAGAAAAACCCGGGATAGTTAATGTCTGCCGGAAACAGGAGATTGCCGAAAAATCCTTATATTTGCATACCATATTAAAATTCCTGAATATGAAGAAAACTATCTGGATTATTTTGTTTTTATCAGTATCGTTTTTCAATTTTGCCCAGAATGCGGGGAAGAGCCTGAATTTTGACGGTTCAAATGATTATGTTTCCATTGATACCAATTTCAATATTTCAGGTGGCATGTCGGTGGAGCTTTGGTTTAAAACCACTACCTCAACACCCTCTGCACTTTTCGGGCAATCAAAACTCTTACCGACTGTAAATCCTGGTAGTTTCGTCCCGACAATTGCCATTACTTCTTCCGGTAAATTGCGGGCTGAATACTGGACAGGTGCTTTGGGTGATATTACCACCTCTTTTTCCGTGAATGATGGTAAATGGCATCATGTTGCTTTCACTACCTCTGTCGATACCCAGACATTGTATGTCGATGGGGTAAAGATAGGAAGCAGGGCCGGTTCACTCTTACAAAACTGGTGGCATTATACTCAAATCGGGACGGGTTATGACGCTGGAACCAGGTTGGGTGGAAGTGGTGCATGGCGTTATGCTGCAGCAGATATTGATGAGGTCAGGGTTTGGGACACTATTCTTCCTGAAGCAACTGTCAGGGATTGGATGTATCGATCTCTTAACCCGACTCATCCATTTTATTCTTCTTTAAGAGGCTATTATAAATTTAACGAAGGTACAGGCTCAACTTCTTATGATTCAAGTACTTATAAATTTGATGGGAGTATGAAGAATTTTGGCAGCGCGCCATGGTCTGCTTCTTATGTTCCCATGATTTCAATACCGACACTTTTTAAAAACAATACTGCGGCTGTCTGGCCGGCAAAAAGCAGTAATTCTTCTTCTGTCATGAGTATTTCATCGGGTATCAGTGGCAGCAGTTATGTCGTTTTCGGGCATAACAATAATCCATTGAACTACAATACAGTTGACAAGCCCTCATTTATTCAGAAGCGTCTTTCGCGAAGCTGGCGGGTAGAAAAAGAAGGCTCGGTTACAGCCGATTTTGTTTTTGATTACGCTTTGCTGGATACCACAGGCTTCAACTCCTATAAATTACTGATATCTTCTGATACTTCGTTCAGCAATGCCAGCATCAAAGACGGGGTAAAAACAGGTTACAAAAAAATCAAATTTTCCAATGTTACCGTTCAGGATTCATTTTATTATACCATTGGCGCCTATGATTTTCAGAAGCCAACGGTAAAACTAAAATCATTCGATAAAATTAAAGCTTTCAGGGCAGAAATCAGCGGAGAGGTGGTGGATGATGGCGGGAAATATACCATCAGGGGAATTTGCTGGTCAACGACTTCCAATCCCGATACATCGCTTTCAACCAAGATTATCAGTGGAAGTGGAAATGGTGTTTTCAAAGTGAATATCAGTAATTTATCTGCTAACACCACGTATCATGTCAGAGCCTTTGCCTATAATGCCATGGGTTTGTCATACAGCAATGATACGACTTTTACTACACCTTCAGCTACTCTTCCTTCTGTTCAGACCATTGGTTTGCTTAATCTTTATGTTGATTCAGTATTATGTGCTGCAAAAATAACCTCAGATGGCAATGACGATCTGACCCAATGCGGTTTGTGCTGGTCAGTAAATCCCAATCCAACCGTTTCCCTTTCTTCAAAAGTGATTTTGGGAAATGATACCGGTACTTATTTATCCATTATCAAAAACCTGAACAGGGGTACCAAATATTATATCCGGGCATTTGCCACCAACTCTATCGGAACCTCGTATGGGGGCGACAGCACCTTTATAACCGCAGGGCCTCCCGAAGTAGTGATAAATAATATCAACTCCATTGGCTACTATACGGCAAATGTGGAGTCAGAAATCACCAATTCGGGGCAGAAACCCATTCTGGAAAAAGGCATCTGCTGGTCAACTCAGCCAAATCCCCGCTTAAAAACAGCCGCTCATAAAGCTTTTGGATCGGGGATGGGAAAATATTCCCTCAACATGACCAACCTGAACGCCAACACATTATACTATGTCAGTGCCTATGCCATCAACATGGTGGATACCGCTTACAGCATCGATTCCACCTTTAAAACCTTAAAGACAAAACCACCAACAGTTATCACTTCCGGTATTAATAATATTACAGACAAATCGGCACTTGGAGGAGGAAATGTTACCAATGACGGAGGTGCAGAAATCCTTTACAAAGGAGTTTGCTGGAGCAAAAATGCCAATCCCGATCTGAGTTTATCTACCAAAACAATGGATGGGAAAAATCTGGGTGCTTTTACGAGTGTTATCACCGGATTATCAAAAGGTACTACCTACCATGTGCGTGCCTATGCCATCAATGCCTATGATACTGCATACGGAGGAGATACCGTATTTAAGACACTGGATGCAGCAAAAGTAATGACCGATTCTGTAACAAATATCAGTGGCAGTTCGGCTACCTGCGGTGGTACTGTAACCGATGACGGAGGAAGCTACATCCTGAGAAGAGGGGTTTGCTGGGCTGTTTTTCATGACCCGGCAATTACCAATTCGAGCTTTACGACAGATGGTTTTGGAAAAGGACATTTTACCAGCACACTCAGTTTTCTCTTACCTGCTACAACCTATTATGTCAGAGCCTATGCCATTAACTCCACTGATACTTCTTATGGAAATGAAGTCAGCTTTAAAACTCCTTCTGCACCGGTTGTTACTACTGCTGCGGTAACTTCGGTTACAGGCGTATCGGCTGTTTGCGGTGGAAATGTGGTTTCAGGGGAAAATGTCAATGCGAGAGGGGTGGTCTGGAGTAAGTATCCGAATCCGACCATTGGACTTCCGACAAAAACCAATGATGGCAGCGGACCGGGGGTGTTTTCAAGCAATATAACCAATCTGACACGAAATACGAAATATTATGTAAGAGCTTATGCCACCAACAGTATCGGCACTTCGTACGGGAATGAGCTTAGTTTTACTACTGCCGACAAAGCTACTGTCGTTACAAAAGACCCGATCATTAAAAATCACGGAGAGGTTGAGTGTGGAGGAAATGTGGTCAGTGACGGAGGGATGGAGGTTACCCGCAGAGGTGTATGCTGGGACACTCTGCCAAATCCTGTGGTAGGGCTGAATTCTACAGATGAGGGTATTGGAACGGGTAATTTTGTTTCGCTTTTGAAAGGATTAAATGTTGATACTGAGTATTTTATCAGGGCTTATGCCATTAATGGGGTTGATACGGCTTATGGTGAAGTTAAAAACTTTACAATAACTCCTCCGATTGCAGCAACCGGGACATCTGCAAATATAACTTATACAGAAGCAGATATTTACGGAACAATCAATGCACGGGGACAATGGACAGACATTCGTTTTGAATACGGGCTGACACCGGCTTATGGCAATTCATTTCCCGGAAATCCTTCCTCTTCTTCAGCCCAGACCAGTGAAAACATCAATGCACATATAACTGGTTTGACGCACAATACCACCTATCATTACCGTATCATAGCCGAAAACAATCATGGCATAAGCTATGGAGCCGACTCTGTTTTTACCACGCCATTCAACAGCAGTATTGATGGCCTGAATAATCATAATCATTTTATCATTCGGCAGGATGGAAGGCAAATCACCATCATACCGCTAAATAATTCTGATGAAAATTATACATTGACCTTGTTTGATTTGCTTGGTAATCAGCTGTTTAGTCTAAATTCTGCAGAAAAATTCAGTTTTATTCCGGATGTGCCTGAGGCACTCTATATTTTACGAATCAGCCAAAAAGATAAAACTTTTCAGTTCAAATTACTGATTGGCAATTAGCAGAGTCATGTGGTTTTATATTGATCTGATATTCAAAAGGATATTAATAGTCTTATGTCATTTTTCCTCTTTCACACGGGCAATCAGTAATACAAGTTGGGTAAAGTGAATAGTCCGGTCTGTGATGGGTGATGGGTGATGAGTAATGGGTAATGAATAATGAGATAAGTGTTCCGGATTTTTCGTGCCTGATGAAGACTGCCAATTGCATACTTTTTAATTGCCTGGTGCCTGCTTTTAGCATAAAAGGCTGAGAATGTGATGTGAAGAGGTTTTGGATGGTCAACTAATTAGACTGCTTAAAAATAATAAAACTGATTCTTAGAAAATTAAAGTCTGACTTTTCTAAACCTGATTCAGACAATATGCGTCAGTAAAAGCAATTACTGTAATTGACCCAATGAAAAATATTCAATTTTTAAAATAATTCTATGAAAAAACACTTCTATGTCTTCATATTAATAATTCCTCTGATTTTTTTATTTTCAGCCAGGGCTCAGCAATTGCCAACCATCAATGTAACTTATAAAAATAATCCATCGGATGGATACATTTTTCTGGCAAATTATGGCTCAGCCACTGCAGGAGTCAATTACCTGCTAATTCTGGATAAACAGGGAAGAATAATTTTCGCCAAGTCTTTTCCTTACACGATGAACGGCAGCTTACTCGATTTTAAAGTACTGCCCAATAATAAATATTCCTTTTTTAACTCAAAGATGAACCAGCATTACATATTAGACAAAAACTTCAACATTATCAACACGGTTAAGGCGAAAAACGGTTATTCCCCCAATAATCATGAGCTTGTCATGTCTGAGGATAATAAATATTTTATTATCGCAGATGAAACCAGAAGTATTGATATGTCAAAGATTGTTTCGGGAGGCAATACAAATGCTCAGGTTACCGGAAATGTCATTCAGGGAATAGATTCCAACGACAATTTAATCTTTGAATGGAAAATTCTGGATCATATTCCAATCACTGACCATGCAGGAGATCTGACTGCTCCGTCTTTCGATTTTGCTCATACCAATTCTCTTTTTCTGGATACTGATTCGTCCATTCTTCTGTGTAATCCTGCATTAAATGAAATTACCAAGGTCAGTCTTAAAGATGGAAGAATAATCTGGAGGTTTGGATTAAATTCAAACGGTAATCAGTTTACCTTTGTCAACGACACCCTGGGTTTTATTTTTCAGCATTCTGTCAACAGATTGCATAACGGAAATCTGACACTCTTTGATAATGGTCTTGGCCGTTATGCCCGTGCAGTTGAATATGAAATTGATGAAAATTTAAAAACAGCTAAGCTTGTTTTTCAATACAGGCACAATCCTGACGTAACTGGTCCGTCAATGGGTAGTGTTATCAGGTTACCGAATGGCAATACCTTTATCGGATGGGGCTCTGCCAATAAAATGACCGAAGTGGATACAAATGGCAACTGCGTTTTTGAGGCTACATTCCCCAACACTACCTACCGCGCATTGAAGTATGATATTCCCAATCCAATTGCCCATTTAATATCGGGCACGACTGAAGTTTGCCGGGGAGAAATTGCTACCTATACTGCAACACCATTCGCAAATAGTGCATATTCATGGAATATTACCAATGGCACCATAGTCAGCGGACAGGGAACAAATGAAGTTACTGTCAGGTGGACTACAAACGGAACAGGTGTTGTGAAATTAACCAAAGCAAATTCGCAGAATCAGAAGGATATTTTTTTAATTTATGTAAACATTCTGCCTGTTCCTGACTTAAAAATGATTGTTGAAAAAAACTGTAAAGAAGTCAGGTTCATTGATTCCACCCAAAATGTCATTAACCGCTTATGGAGTTTTGGAGATGGCGATACTTCAGTTTTACCGGAAATTAACCATTTTTATGGAGCATCCGGCTCCTTTAATGTTTCACTCAAAGTAATGAATAATTATGGCTGTTACGATTCAAATATTGTGAACCTGATAGTTCCCGACACGCCTAAAGCTGATTTCTATATTGATTCTGTTGTGTGTGTTAATCAGTATGTTACGGTAACCAACAATACATTTGATGCTGATAATTTCTATTGGAATTTCGGAAATTCTGCCACTTCGGATGTTAAAAACCCTTTGCCTTTCTTCTTTGACTCTGCCGGCATTTACCATGTTAAATTAATTGCCTCAAATTCAGGCTGTATGGATTCCATTATTCAAACAGTTACTGTTTACAGCAATCCAAAAGCTTATTTTGTATTTGATAAAATCTGTCAGGGAGTCAGATTTACGGATTCCTCTCTGAACCATCTCAATCAGGTCTGGGACCTGGGTGACGGTCAATTCTCATCATCAGGCAGGTTTGAACATCTTTATCAACTTCCCGGCAGCTATCAGGTCAAACTTAAAGTTTTTAACAGCATGGGTTGTGTGGATTCAAGTATCCGGACAATATATATTCCTGCTCCTCCCAAAGCTGATTTTAGTCTTGATTCGGTTGTTTGTGAAGGACAGAATGTACATATCTCCAACCAATCGACCAATGCAGACACTTTTTACTGGGATTTAGGAAATTCAGTGAATTCAAATCTCAAAGACCCGTTGCCATACTTTTACGATAAATCAGGAACTTTTGAAGTCAGATTAGTAGCCTCAGGATCAGACTGTTTTGATACAATGAAAAAATCAGTACAAGTGTATCCCAATCCAAAAGCAGAGTTTGGCTTCAGTGAAATATGTCATGGGGCATTGTTTTATGATTCATCATTAAACCATAACGATTTGGTCTGGGACTTTGGTGATGGCTCAACATCCACCTCTGCGATTGTCAGGCATTTCTACAATGGCCCCGGGAACTATGAAGTCAAACTGAAAGTAGTTGATCATCATGGTTGTGCAGATTCTGTCGTTCATTCTGTCATGATTCCTCCTGCACCAAAAGCTTACTTTAGTACCGATCCTGTTGTCTGTGTCAATGAGGAAATCACTATTCAAAATAATTCAGTCTTTGCCGGTTATTTCTTATGGGATTTTGGAGATACACGGACTTCTTTCCTGTCAACTCCTGAACCTTTTTCTTACAGTAAACCAGGCTCTTATAAAATAAAGCTGGTAGCATCTGACTCATTTTGTTCTGATTCATTTTTTCAAACTATTGATGTGGCTCCTGATCCCGAAGTAATATTCAATTCCTTTCAGCTATCAGATTCAAGCATTCAGTTTATTGATTTTTCAACTATCTCAAGCGGCTCTGTTATTTATTGGGTATGGAATTTTGGAGATGGTTCAACATCAGCAGAACGGAATCCGGTACATAGCTTTTCATCACCCGGTGTTTATTGGGTTGAATTATGTGTTAGTTCAGATGCAGGTTGTGTCAGTTGCGAAAAAAAATCATTTGTTTTAAAATCAAATGGAACAGAGCAGCCGGAAACAGAAAATCGGATAACAATTTTCCCAAATCCTAATCATGGTCATTTTACCGTTTCATCATCAAAAACCCCTGATTTTATACTGATAATCAACATGTTGGGAGAGGAAGTATTAAAAGTTAAACCCCAAACTGAAACTGAAATTATTGACCTGTCTGGTCAATCCAATGGTTTTTACCTGCTTAAACTAATTATTGACGGACGAGAACAAACATTCAGACTGATAAAGATGTAGCCTGATAATCCTGTAAGTCCCCTCATTTTTTTATGATTATGGATTTTGTTTCAGTCAGCATCTTTGTAGTCAGTTTTAACTGGCTTTTTCAATAATGAAATACTTACATATTACTTTAGTCATTTTCCTCTTTTTACGGCCTTTTCAAATATATCCCCAGCAATGTGGTTACGAACACCTCAATGCTTTTGTGCTGAATATTCATGCTAAAGGAAGCAATGAGAATATCAAAGGCTTAAGAATTTATCTGGTTGATGAAAATAATAAGCCGTATTTCTCAAAATTTGAGGTGATGCCACATGAGATGGGTGAAACGTGGAGAACAGAATATGACACCATGATGTTCTGGAACAATTCCGATAAAAATATCCGGCTCAAAGGCTCTTATCCGCTGAGCGGACTGAGATGTGCCGGAGCTGAAGACAATTATCTGATTATCATTCCTGAATATGAAGGATTTAAGACAAATCCCGGTCAGACTCCCTTTTATCAGGCGAGGATTGTAGATGTGGATGGGGAAGCAAACGGAGGCTTTTTCCCGACTAAAACGGTCAGATTACCTTACGGAAGGTCAATCAACCTTTGTAAAACGGATTTTGTTAATCATACCATTAGCAATAGTCCTCATCACTCCGATTTTTGCGAAGGTGGAAAAATTTACAGCCCTATTGAAATCATTCCTGACAAAGATCAGGAGCCAATGATGGAAGAATCATTCAATCGGGATGTTTTTGGTTATACGCCTGTATTTGATACGCTCAGATCGCGTTTTGGTGACGACAGCCTGTATGCGGTAAAGTCGGTGGTGGTCAGAAGCCAGCGGGAAATGAAAGTATTACAGGTGCTGGAGATTCCTGAATTGTATTTCCAGCAGGCCGCAAAAGCAGAATATCTGATAAAATTCGGAGATTTTTATAATGACAATCATTCCGGCATCAGGGATTTTTATGTTAAAACCGGCCATTACAAAGACTCCAATGGTTTGTATTACGAAAAAAAGGTATTTTTCTCCTTCAACCATCGTACAGGTTTTTTTGATTTAGATACCCTTTTAAGTAACTATTACAATGTGGAGGTTTTTGATAAGTTAAACAAAATCATCAGGAATAGTTACCAGCTCACTCCTGACACTATTTTCCAGTATTCTTACCAGTTAATTGATAAAAATTGGATTAAAGTCAATACTTACAGAACACCCCGTAAAAGGGTAGTTTATACGTCAGGTACGGAGAATTCCAATAATCCTGAGAAAAAGAAGGAAGACATCATCTGGTTGACAGGCAATGTACACCGGCTGAAAGCATTTTTCCCTTTCAATCAGGATGAAAATGTGGTAATTGTTAAGGACACTTTCAGATTTATCAATCATACGGATAAAACGCTAAAACTTGAAAAACCCTATTCTGACAATCCACGGATTTTCACTTTGAGTCAGGAGGTAAAACCAAACGACACCGGATTTGTATATTACACTGAATATCTGACCTTTCCGCAAGAATATCCGGATATTGCAGAACGCATTTTATTTCTGAACAATCCGGGATATGTGAACCAGTATTGCAAGGTTCAGTTTGTAATATCGGGTTTTAAGGCACAGCGGATTTATTCAAAAACAGGTAAAATTGAAAAGGAGTTTTATCCGCATGTTTCTGGTAAAATGTTGTATGAACTTGATTTTGATGAAAATGGCAAACACACCGCCTTTGGCCTGAAAATGAAAGACAGCGATGAAAGGCAGGGAATATGGAAATTCTGGGATGAAAAAGGAAACCTTACCTACACAACCTATTCAAAAACCATCGGAATACAGGCAGGCAACAAATATTCGGCAGAGCATCATCACTGCAGGATAGCAGTGCGGGAAAATGGCAAATGGATTCAGCCCTTCAGCTGGGAAAACAGTCAGGCAAGCTGGTGCTGCATCAAAGAAAATACAGACAGCATCCGCATTTTCACCGATTCATCTTCCAACACTATCAGAATTGATTTTTTCCAACTGAATGATGGCAGCCGTTTTCAGCTTTTTCTGATTAATCATGGCGATTTCTTCATCAGGCAAGGCTATTACAACATGGCTCTGGAACTGAGTCCTGACAAATATGCAGTGGTTTGGGATCGCTATTTTATTCATCTTGACTATGAAAATAAAATCAGCAACGATAGCCTGATGAAGCTATTGGTGGCAAAATATCCCGGAGTCAAATCTTTCAGTGTTTTTGGCAGGGCAGAGCACGATGCACTTGATCTTTCTGAATTAAGCAGCACAAAGAGAAAAGAATACCTTGAAAAACTCAGCAATGATCGCTATATTCTCAAACTCTCGCAGCTTTTCCGTTTTCCTCCCTACCATGCTTACACCTACTCCGATGGACAGCTTACGCTCACCATCAACCATTACATGAAAAACGATGATATTTACAAAATAGTCAACCAATTTGGTTTCGGACTTGCCTCCCCTGTCCCGATGGCTGGCGGAAGCTGGACAGTCCGTTACCTGCCTAAACTTCTCGATAAAACCTTCTTTGAAAACTTCAACAAGCTTTGCAGCGACCCGAATGTAATGATGGGAAGTGTGAGTACGTTTGGGGTGATGGAGGCGGAAGGTGATTGAATTTTAAATCAAAGCTAACGTCATTTTTTGGCATTACCCATAATTACTTTTGCGTATTATTAAAGATAAGCTGACAGTAATGTTTTTGCCTCCAACTAACTGGAAAAAATTGAAAAGCTGTTCAGAACTTTAAATTTTAAAACATGAAAAAAACAAAAATAAAAAAGGACATGAAAATGCAAGGATTAGGACAAAGATTTACCATTTATTTGCCGGAAAATAGGACTGATTTAAGTTGCCTACAAAGTCTTTTAGGGCATTCCGGTTCATAAACCACTGAAATTTACACATATAACAACAAAAGATAGGAGAAAATAATTAGGCCTTTGTTCATTTGGCAGTATGAAAAATATTATTAATTTTGCCACAAGAATTTAAGTAAAAATAATTTTTATGGAGGAGGCATATTCAAGTAAAGTAAAAATATACGCAATATTGCGTATATCCAATAGTTATAGCCAATGCAATCAAAAAAAGAAATACTAACTTATAAAGACCGAGAAATGAAAAACAGAAATATACAAGTAAAATTAAAAGACCTTAAAAGACCGAAAACAAAAATATATCAGAGCATTTTTATTGATTTAAAACTCTTTAACTTAAAATATTATGAAAACAAAACTTAAATTTCTTTTTATTGCTGTAGGAAGTTTTATTATCTCGATTATTTTTACTTTCTGCAATTGTGATGAAAATAATCCCAGTGGTTATCCCAAAACCCTGATTTATCCTCTGTCAAATGATACTTTACTATTTCCATACTCAGGAACTGATACATTAGTTTTTCTTATTGAAAAAGATTCTTTAATTGACACTGCTGTTTTTATTGGACAGGGTAAGATTTACTTTAATGAACACATTGAAGAACAATTTGATGGGTTCGGTCAAATATCGGTATTAGGTGCTGCGTATAAAATTGATTTTAAAAATCCTGAAACTAATGAAAATTTTGAATTTAAAATTGCTGGACGCGAGGGGACTTTAATATTTTCTTATGAAGTTAATAAAATATTGTTTTGGGATGTAACTTGGATTGTCGATAATAACACATATGGTGGTTATGTTGGTACTTCAGAATTTTACGGAAGAAAATTCTATAAAGTCATCTATATTACTGGAGAAAATATAGAAAATTCAAAACTGTACTTAAACTCAATAAATGGGTTGATATTTATAGAATTTAATCCTAATTCACATTGGACACTGATTAACTAAAAAAAATAATTACTATGAAAAATTTAATTTTATCTCTTATGTTTTTGGTTTTATTACCAAATACTGTTTTCACTCAATCAAAAGGTCAAGAAGCTGCCAACTATGGCCAATATGATGAGGGTGAAAATGGAAATTTAACAAATAAACAATTTCCATACACAACTTTTCGGACGAATATCAATAGTTATGATATAGTAACTGACCTAGAAAGAATAAGACTTTTAATTTTAAATGATCCTGAAAGTAAAGGTTATCGTTCAGTTTATTCAGGAATCTACTCATCCGGTTCAACAACACAACCAGCAGGAGGACATCCTGGAGGAGTAAGTGATGCAGCAAAAGCAGCTAAGAATGCAGCATTCGTATTTTCACCGATTCATCTTCCAACACTATCAGAATTGATTTTTTCCAACTGAATGATGGCAGCCGTTTTCAGCTTTTTCTGATTAATCATGGCGATTTCTTCATCAGGCAAGGCTATTACAACATGGCTCTGGAACTGAGTCCTGACAAATATGCAGTGGTTTGGGATCGCTATTTTATTCATCTTGACTATGAAAATAAAATCAGCAACGATAGCCTGATGAAGCTATTGGTGGCAAAATATCCCGGAGTCAAATCTTTCAGTGTTTTTGGCAGGGCAGAGCACGATGCACTTGATCTTTCTGAATTAAGCAGCACAAAGAGAAAAGAATACCTTGAAAAACTCAGCAATGATCGCTATATTCTCAAACTCTCGCAGCTTTTCCGTTTTCCTCCCTACCATGCTTACACCTACTCCGATGGACAGCTTACGCTCACCATCAACCATTACATGAAAAACGATGATATTTACAAAATAGTCAACCAATTTGGTTTCGGACTTGCCTCCCCTGTCCCGATGGCTGGCGGAAGCTGGACAGTCCGTTACCTGCCTAAACTTCTCGATAAAACCTTCTTTGAAAACTTCAACAAGCTTTGCAGCGACCCGAATGTAATGATGGGAAGTGTGAGTACGTTTGGGGTGATGGAGGCGGAAGGTGATTGAATTTTAAATCAAAGCTAACGTCATTTTTTGGTATTACCCATAATTACTTTTGCGTATTATTAAAGACAAGCTGCCAGTAATGTTTTTGCCCCAAATTAACTGGACAAAAATTGAATAGCTATTCAGAACTGTAAATTTTAAAACATGAAAAAAACAGATATAAAAAAAGACATGAATAGGCAAACATTAAGACAAAGATTTACCATTTATTTGCCGGAAAATAGGACTGATTCAAGTTATATACAAAGTCTTTTAGGGCTTCCCAGCTCAAAAACCACTGAAATTTACACACATATAAGCACAAAAGGTATGGAGAAAATAATTAGGCCTTTGTTCATTTGGCAGTATGAAAAATATTATTAATTTTGCCATCAAAATGTAAGTAAACATAATTTTTATGGAGGAGGCATATTCAAGTAAAGTAAAAATATGCGAAATGTTGCGTATATCCAATCGTTATCGCCAAATGTAGGAAACAGACACCGACAGACTGAAAATTAAAAAGTAAACCATTGTGAAAGGACTGAAAGAAGAAATATTGAAAAGACCAAAGAGCCGACACTCAAGCCGATCCTATGTTTTTTATTTTTTTGCTACCGCACATTTTTTAAAACAACTTCCTACCCACATTGCAAATCTCGATTATATCGGGACCAAATCCCCACTAGCAAACGCTAAAATCAAATCTTTGTCAAAGAGTGCAATTTTGTCAACCCACAAGATTTTTGTATCTTTGCTTGCTCTATAATAAACTGAATATTAATGAATTGGGATAAAATAAAAATACAAAATAAAGATGGCGAAGTCATTGAGGCGCAAGCCCCAATTATTATTTCAGCCAGTCGTTCTACTGATATTCCAGCATTTTATTCCGATTGGTTTATTAAACGCTTAGAAGAAGGGTATGTCAAATGGAAAAATCCATTTAATGGTGTTCCCTTATATGTTACCTTCAAGAAAGCCCGTCTTTTTGTATTTTGGAGTAAAAATCCAAAACCAATGCTGAAATACTTGGGTTTTTTAAATGAAAGAAAATACAACTATTATTTTCAATTTACACTCAACGATTATGACAAGGAGAAACTCGAACCTCGTGTACCAAATGTTCAGTCAAGAATAGAAACATTTCAACAATTGTCAGAACGTATAGGTAAAGAAAAGGTAATATGGCGCTTTGACCCTTTAATTCTAACGGATACAATCGGTGTTGATGAATTATTGAGAAAAGTGGAAAATATTGGAAATCAATTAAGAAACCATACAGAAAAATTAGTGTTTAGTTTTGCAGATATAAAGATTTACAAAAAGGTTCAAAATAATTTACGCAACAATTCTATTCTCCACCAAGAATTTAATGAACGAACAATGAATGAGTTTGCTTTAGGATTACAATCACTAAACAAAAATTGGAATTTTGAATTAGCCACTTGTGCAGAACAGATTCCTTTAGAAAAATATGGGATAAAACATAACAAATGCGTAGATGATGATTTAATGATTAAATTATTTTCACAAGATAAAGTATTAATGGATTTTCTTGGGGTTAAAATAGCTCCAGCTGATATCTTTAATGTTTCGCCTTCAATTACAAAAACCAGAGATAATAAGGACAAAGGACAAAGACAATTTTGTGGTTGTATTATTAGCAAGGACATTGGTGAATACAACACTTGCCCTCATTTGTGTGAGTATTGCTACGCAAATACTTCTAAAGAATTAGCTCTAAAAAACTGGAAACTACATAAACAAAATCCAAATAACGAAACTATCAAATAATTATGGCAGGATATTATTTCAGGTTACCACAAATTATACAATTAACAGAACCTCAGCAAACTGCTTTATACGAACTTAAACAAATTGCATTATCAGGTGGACCTGGCACAGGAAAAAGTGTAGTGTCTTTATGGAGACATATCAACAATTTGAGAAATAAGAAAAACAGTTTATTGCTAACTTATACAACAACTCTAAAAATGTATTTTATTGGTGCTTGTAGAAATGAAGCTATAAAATCTGATATAGAGTACGATGTTAAGATAGCTTTTCAAAATGCACCGAGAAATATTAAAACCTCTCAGAGCGGAATGCCAAATAAAATAGATAACCTATATGAAGTAATAATTGATGAAGCACAAGATTTGCCAAAAAATTATTACGAAAGGTTAAAGCAAATCATTTCAAAAGTCTCGTATGGTGCTGATAAATCTCAAACATTATATCCAGAACAATCTTCAGACCCAGAAGAATTAAAAAAAATTTTCCCTGAAAATGAAGACTATCCACTTGATGAAAATTTTAGGAGTACTCAAAGAATTATGAAACTTGCAAAGGCTATTTTCCCTGACGCTTATATACCTCAAAGTACAATCGATAAATTAGCCAATAATGTCGGAGAGCTTCCTGTTATTTTGATTTCAGAAAGTAATTGGAATCAAGTCACAAGTAAGTTTGAATTATCAAATAAAAAACAGGATAATGCAATAATTAGTATTGTTAAGCAATTTAGTACAGCTGCGACAAATAATATTGCAATACTTGCTCCTTGGAAGAAAAATGTAAAATATTTTGATGAATTGCTAAAAAGTAATGGTTTTTCAGATTATAGCGTATATTATGAAGATGAAATTGACTTTCCAAATGGTGCCGAAGAAATAAAAAATATACACATTACAACTTTTAAATCAGCAAAAGGATTAGAATTTGATGTGGTAATTATACCTAATTTTGATAGCATTTCACGAATAGATGCAAATATTGTTATCGAGGGAATTACGGAAGAAAATAAAGAAGAATTAAAAAATGCTTTTGAAACTTTTGGCATTCATAAGCATATTCCCGAGAAAAAGCGTACTATTAATTTACAAACAAAGGAATCAATCATTGATGATATTAGGAAAAAAGTTGAAGCGATTAATGGAATTAAAATGAGAGTGGATATGACTTGGAAAGATTTATATGTAGGAGTTACAAGGGCAAGAAGTAATCTTTATTTAATTACAAGTCAAGCAATGCCACAATTTAATTCACTTGTAGAACAATCAAAATTAGATTAAAATGGAAACTAAATATTTTTTGCCAATAAACTCTACCTCCCTTGCTCATTACTTTGGAGGTGCTT
>ERZ795051.3238-NODE-3238-length-16853-cov-19.127098_pt1 | contig 16853 bp, 15 predicted proteins | sample MGYA00375135_ERZ795051 | MGnify/ENA primary metagenome ERZ795051 (study PRJEB30180, sample SAMN05720222) | activated sludge metagenome | isolation source: Anaerobic digester | place: Japan | collected 2015-05-26 ... | reverse complement strand
CTGCCCCGAATGGTTCCTTCGCCGGACAAAATCGACCTCATGCCACGGGGAACAGTCGCGTTTTGGCACACAGTTTGTTGCCGCTGTCCGGTTTTTTTCAATCCCCCAAAAATAGTGCAAATGCCTCTCGAATCTCGGCACATTTGACTTGGCTTTCAGGGCGGATTGAGGTAACTGTGCATTAACGATATACGAGATAGATATTCTAAATCGGAGGCCAAAACGATGGTAAAACGCGACGCAAAACGGGAGTACGAGAATACCAGGAGCGACATCGCCAACCTGATGGGCTTCTTCGAATGCGAACTGGACAAGGAACGCACTGATATCCTCTGGGGCGACGTGGCGGACCTGAAAAATGTCCGGTTTCGACTCATCGAGGCCTTGGCGTTCATGACCCGCACGCGCACCGCAGACATCAAAGAGGCCCTCGAAGGACTACGAACACAGGAGACGGACTGATGGCGACCTACAGGCATTTCAAACCCGACCTCGAACGCTTTGCCGGCCAGATTGCCCGCTGGCAGGCCCGGTGCGACAGCGCGGCACGCACCGGCGACATGGAAGCCGCCAGGCAATACGAGCAGGACGTCAAGGACCTGACGGACGTCCTCAATAGCATTGAGCGGGCCGATTGGCAGACGGCATGGCATCTGGCCTGCCAATTGGACACGCTGGCTGCCGAACGCATCCCGGTAAGACTCTACAACTTCATCGCAAAAGCCAATGGCTACTGTTGAGCGGAAGGAGATCACTATGCACGTTCTTGGAATGACCCTCGCGGGCAAAATCCCATCCGGCGGAATGCCGCCTTCGCGGTTCGCCAACGTGAGCCGCAAGGTCGGCAACCCCTACATCAAGGTTTCGCTGATCAGCCCCACCGGTGAACGGAACCATTTTGTGCAGGCCGATTGCGCCGAGGACATCCTCTCGATGGCCGAGTGCCTGCAGGAGTTCCTGGACGGCGAAAAGGGCACCAACTCGATGGTGCAGGACTATTACCGCATCCTGCAGCACTTTGCGGATTAACGGGAGGCAACGATGACGACCAAACGAAAGATCAGAGCCGTCGGGTACGCCCGACGCAGTACCGATATGCAGGAGCGGTCCATTCCGGATCAGAAGGCATACGTGGAAAAATGGGCCCGCGAGAATGGCTACCGCATCCTGCGATGGTACGTCGACGACGCCATCAGCGGAACGAGCGTCAAGGGGCGCGTCGCATTTGAGAAGATGATTGCCGCAGCCGAGAACGGACGGGACTTCGGGGCCATCCTGTGCTACGACATCAGCCGCTTCTCGCGGGGCGGAACCAACGAGACCGGGTACTACCTCCATCGCCTTCAAATGGCGGGCGTAGACGCGGTCTTCTGCGCCGACGGCATTCCCGATGGCGACGAAGGTGAACTGTTGCAGGGTGTCAAATCATGGCAGGCGAAACAATACACCGTCAAACTTTCACGGGATGTCATTCGCGGTTCCATCTCCTATATCATGAACCACAACAGCGCTCCGGGCGGTCCGCCGCCATACGGGTACGACCGGCAGCATCTCACGTCCGACGGCAAGATATTGAGAACCTTCCGCTGGATGCCGGACGGACGTAAACAGGAATTCGGCCCGGATGGAAAGCTGGTACGGGTTCTGGAAAGCAACGAGATGGTCCGCAAGGCTAAAAGCGACATCGTTCGCTTCGTGCCGAGCGTTCCTGAACGTGTCGCCATAGTCCAGCGCATCTTCGACTTCTGTATTCGAGGCTATGGCAGCCAGCACACGGCAGCCCGCTTGAACGACGACGGCATCGCCAGTTTGAAAGGCGGCAAATGGTGTGACAACCAAGTCCGCAGCATTCTCAAAAACCCTACGTATCGCGGCGCAATCGTCTGGAACCGCCGGACGGTTGGCAAGATCAACGGTGTCGATGGCAACGGTAACCTGCGACCGAAAAAACGCCAGTACCAGCAGGTCAACGATGAGCAGGACTGGTACATCGTGGAAAACGTACATGACCCGCTGGTCTCGCCGGAAGACTTTGAAAAAGCCCAGCGGTCAATCGATAAACGCCGGTATGCAGGCGGAAAGGGCAAGACCGTCAATCGCGCGCTGCTTGCAGGACTCATCAAGTGTTCGCGCTGTGGACGCGCCTACATCAAGAAATACATCGATTCAATCTATCGGGGTAACCATAAGCGGTACAATTACTACTCGGATAGTGGGTACATCAAAGGCGGTACGTCCGTGTGCAAACTCACCAATGTACCGATGGAGCGGTTGGACACGTGGGTATTACAGCAGATCAAGTACGTCCTTCTCGGCGACCACGATGGGGTCCGGCAGGCCGTCGACGCCTTCGTGAAGACGGTCCTGTCCGGGCAGGAAACGCCCGACGATACATCCGGCGTCAAGAAGGAACTCGATGCCGTCAACCGCCGCATCAAGGCAACCGTCGCCATGCTGGCCGATCCGACGTTCGACGGACTGGACGAACTCAAGACGACGCTTGCCGACCTGAAGCGCCGCCGCGATGGCCTCCAAGAGAAACTGGAAACCTCCGCCCCCTCTCGCGTCGCCGCGTTCAGCGAATCCGACCTTCGCAAATGGGCGACCGATCAACTCACCGCTATCGATGAACTCATCGCCACACCCAACGCCTCCGTCGAGGCCCGCAACCTGGTCCATGCCTACGTAGACCGCATCGAGATCGACCCTTACGCCAAACAGGGCGTGCTCTACCTGCCCGTGGACGCCTACGGATGCTTCACCAAGGAAGTTTGCAGTTGGGGGAGTCACGGGGACCCATCCTGCGCCACAAACACACCGTAAGGAAACGCCGGCCCCAACGGCGCACTGGTCACTCCTATCCCGTCTGTATTGCTCACACCATCAATACCCAGGGCATCATTGCTGATGATCCGGAAACTCGCCACAAAGGCATTATTCCCGCCCCGCTCATACACGGCGAAGGTATTGGCGAGACTGTGCCCGGAATGGTCCTCGCCCTGACTGGACGCGATTACGTACCCCCGCCCATCACTGGCGTAGTAGATAGTCATTCCCTCCACATCGGCCACGATATGACCTCCAGAGCCGGTCGTATCCACGCGGTAACGGCTCGCTTTATCTGTCGGGTCGTCCGGCTCCGCCCCATATCGCCAGATCGCCACGTCCTCCTCGCCCACATACAGCCAACCATATTCATCGTCCGCAACCATGCCCTCGGTCTGCGAGCCCACATCAAATCGCCTCACTGCACGTCCGTCCAGCCGCCCGGTCCCATCGTCGAACAATTCCCACTGTTCGACTTCCCCATTTTTGTCATTCACGAACGCGTACAGCTTGCCCGATCTGCGGTTCTGATAAAAACAGAAGCCGTACGCCTCCTCGATATTGACGGCAATCTTGCGCGCCGTGACATCCGTTAGCGTTCGGCTCTGCCGATCTATCCGGAACACCGCGATCGTGTTATCCGTCCGGTTGCCCGCCCCGACCACATCAATCTCCTCCGCACCGAGCAGGACGTTATACCGAACGTCAATATTGTTCATCTTGCCCCCACCCACAAACTGCAATTGCCGCCCCTCCAAGTCGTACACAATCAAGCCGCCTTCATCGTCATCCTTATCCGAACCGATCACCACGCTTAGAACGGGCTCTGTGGGATGTACCCAGACCTTCGCATCGTCCGCCCGGTCACCCGAATGCGGCACCGGCGCCGTCTCTATCGTGGCCTGCACCTCGTAGACCGCCCCCGCAATGCACGCGGGCGCAAAAAAAACAGCCACAAACACAAACCAGCACCGCACATTGACGCATGACACCTCTCCTTCGGAAAGACAAACAGGGCGACAAGGCCTTTCTCCCCGAATTGTATGTTATCAGAAATACTCGCGCCATGTCAAAGGCAAACCCCATATCGCCGAAGTTGCGTTTTGCGGAAAACTATTGCTTTTCGTCCCCCTGCACTTTATCTTGCTTACCGGGTGTAAACCAGCATCGGATTTTGGATAATCTAAGGAGAAAGCTATGGCGAAGGCAAATGCCATTGTAGCCCAGTCGGGCGGCCCCACCGCTGTCATTAATTCCAGTGCCTGCGGCGTGATCCAGACCGCCATGAGGTCAGGCAAGATCAACCGTGTCCTGGGCGCGATTAACGGGATTTTAGGCGTCCTGAAAGAAGATCTCTTCGACATTTCCGCTGAAAAGCCTGAGACCATCGAAGCGCTCAAGCGTACGCCTGCGGCCGCAACCGGTTCATGCCGCTATAAGCTCAAAGCCCTGGACCAGTCCCGCGCAGACTACGAGCGAATCCTCGACGTCTTCAAGGCCCACGACATACACTACTTCTTCTACTGCGGCGGCAACGACTCCATGGACACCGCCGACAAGATCAACAAACTCGCCGCCGAGACCGGTTATGAGCTTGTGTGCATCGGCGTTCCCAAGACCATCGACAACGATCTGGCCTATACCGACCACTGCCCCGGCTACGGCAGCGTCGCCAAATACGTCGCCACATCCGCCATGTGCGCCGGCAAGGACACCGAAGCCCTCTACACAACCGATACCTGCACCATCCTCGAGGTGATGGGCCGAAACGCCGGCTGGATCGCCGCCGCCACAGGCCTGGCCAGACGTGTACCTGAAGACGCCCCTCATCTTATCTACATGCCTGAAGCGGCCTTTTCATTTGAAAAGCTCGTCGCAGACATCAAAGAGGTCTACAAGGAATTCGGCCGCGTCTTCATCGTCGCCGGCGAGGGCCTCAAGGACGCCCAGGGCAACTACGTTACCGCCGACTCGGGCGCCTTCAGCAAGGACAGCTTCGGCCACGTCCAACTGGGCGGCGTTGCCGAAATGCTCAAGGCCGTCATCGAAAAGGAAGTTGGCATCAAGGCCCGTTTCAACAAACTCGGCACCAACCAGCGATGCGCAATGCATTTCGCCTCGCTGACCGATGTCAAGGAAGCCTACATGTGCGGCAAGGCCGCCGTTCAGAATGCACTCAAAGGCGTCACAGGCAAGATGGTTACGCTTGTGCGGGAAAAAGGCAAGGAATACCGCTGCACCACCGGCCTGGCCGATCTCAGCGATGTCGCCAACGGCGAAAAGAAAGTCCCCGCTGAGTATATTAACGCAACCGGAAATGGTGTAACCAAGGCGATGCTCGATTATGTCCGCCCGCTCGTCCAGGGCCAGGCCCCCATCACCATCGGCGACGATGGGCTGCCGGTCTTCATGCGGTTCAAAAGAAAACCTCTCAAGAAAAAACTTCCCTCATACATGGACTAACGACATAACCGCCAACAGCGCGGGGTAAAACAAAGAAAGGACAACATGACCGACCTGTTCGATGTAAAGGATAAAGCCATCGTCATCACCGGCGGCGCCGGCATCCTCTGCGGCACGCTTGCCAAGGCCCTGGCACAGCGCGGCGCCAGGCTCTGCATCGTTGACTACGATGTTTTCCGTGCAAATGAACTCTGCAAAGAAATAGAAGCCGACGGCGGCTTCGCAATCCCCGTCCAGGCCAGCGTTCTTGAGAAAAAAGACATCGAGGAAGCCTTCGTCTGCGCCATCGAAAGTCTCGGCCGCATCGACGCACTCATCAACGGCGCCGGCGGCAACAAGAAGGAAGCCACCACCTCTGACGAACTCTCCTTTTTCGACATGCCCGCCGACGCCATCCGTGCCGTCTTCGACCTCAATTGTCTCGGCACCATCCTGCCCAGCCAGGTCTTTGGCCGGCAAATGGCCAAACAGGGCCACGGCGTCATCCTCAACGTCTCCAGTATGAACGCCTTTCGCCCGCTGACCAAAATCGCGGCCTACTCCGCCGCCAAGGCCGCCGTCAGCAACTTTACGCAGTGGCTTGCCGTCCACATGTGCCAGAACTATTCCAAGAACATCCGCGTCAACGCCATCGCGCCAGGCTTCTTCCTTACGCAGCAGAACCATTTCCTGCTCATTGACGAAAAGACCGGCAACCCTACGCCGCGAGGCAAAACGATCATCGATCATACGCCGATGGGCCGCTACGGCGAAGCAGAAGAACTCGTCGGCACAACCGTCTGGCTGCTCAGCGACGCCGCCAGATTCGTCACCGGAATCGTCGTACCCGTCGATGGAGGCTTCAGCGCCTTCAGCGGCGTATGACAACAACAGCGATAAAACATGTTACTTGTGCAACAGGGTGTAATGATGACAGCAACTGACCCGGCAAAAGAACTGAAAGAACTGCAACCAACCAAAGAATTTTTCGTCGGCATCGATTCCGACGGCTGCGCGTTCGATTCCATGGGTATCAAGCAGCGCGAATGCTTCTGCCCCATGCTGATAGGCTACTTCGGCCTGCAGCCCGTCGCCCAGGCCGCCCGCGAATGCAAGGATTTCGCCGACCTCTTCAGCAAGACCCGCGGCGCCAACCGCCACAAAACATCGGTGCGGATACTGCGGGACCTCCTGCCAACGCACCCCATGGTCAAGCAGATGGGGTTCAATGTGCCAAAGTACCCTCACTACTTCAAGTGGGTCGATGACCCCAACAGCCTTCTCAGCAACGAAGGACTCAAGGCCGCAATCGAGCAGGCAACCGATGAGGCCGCCCGCAAGGAACTCCAGCAGGTGCTCAAGTGGAGCCTTCGCGTCAACGAGATGGTCGCCGAGATCATCCGTGACTTGCCCCCGTTCCCCTACGTCCGCGAAAGCCTCCAGAAAATGCAGGGCAGGGCCGACGTCATCGTCTGCTCCGCCACGCCCGGCGAGGCCCTCCAGCGCGAATGGGAGGAGCACGACATCGCCAAATACGTCCGCGTTATCGCCGGCCAGGAGATGGGCACCAAGGCCCAGCACCTCAAGTATGCCACCGAAGGCCGCTACAAACAGGACCACGTCCTCATGATAGGCGACGCCCCCGGTGACTACAAGGCGGCCCGAAGCATCAACGCCCTGTTCTATCCGATCAACCCCGGCGACGAGATTCGGTCATGGAAACGCTTCCACGACGAAGCCCTGGATGTCTTCCTGAGCGGCAACTACGCCGGCGATTACGAGGTCAGACTGATCGCCGAGTTCGACAGTTACCTGCCCGAACTGCCCCCGTGGCAATCCAAAGCGGCGGCCAAAGCCTGATCACGACATAAGCCATGAGCAGCCGCCGAGATGGGCAGGCACCACTGAAGCGATGTGCGCCAGCCGCTGAAGCAATAATGGGGCGGCCGCCACGGTGAGCGGAGTGCAAGCGGCTGGGCAACGCGCCCGGATGCAGCGTGAGGACAAAATGAACAGTGACATGATGGTGATCGGAGCCCGGCTGTACTTCCTGCCCGTCCAGACGCGCGTCCCCCTCAAGTTCGGCGCCGAGACGCTCACTTCGGTCGTTTGCGCAAGGGCCGCTGTTACTGTTGCCGATGCAACGGGCCGCACCGCCATCGGGTGGGGTGAAACCCCGCTCAGTGTCCAGTGGGTCTGGCCCAGCCAACTGCCCTACCGCCAACGCTGCCAAGCGCTTCAGGACTTTGCCACTGACTTGTGCAAGGCCTGGGCGCAGTTCGATGCCAAAGGTCACCCGCTGGAGATCGGCGCCGCCTTCATCGACGGCCCCCTGCGCACACTCCACGACCAGTTCAACGCCCTCCGCGGCTCAGACGCAGAACCGATGCCCTGGCTGGCTGCGCTTGTCTGCTGCTCTCCCTACGATATCGCCTTGCACGATGCCTTCGGCCAACTCCTCCAGAAAGATATCTACACAACCTACACATCCGAATTCATGAACCGCGATCTGTCCACTTTCCTGCAGCCTGCGGACGGGGCATCCGTCTCGTTTGAAGGCAAGTATCCCGCCGACTTTCTCCTTCACCCTGCGCGCGCATCGCTGCCTGCATGGCACCTCGTCGGCGGCAAAGACGCCATCGATGCGTCCGAACTCACCGGCGCCGAGCCGGACGACGGTTATCCTGTCCTGCTTGCCGACTGGATCGAACGCGACGGCCTCAAATGTCTCAAGGTCAAACTCTGCGGCACCGACGCCGACTGGGACTACAAGCGCCTTTGCAAGGTCGGCGACCTGGCCCTCGAAAAGCGCGTCCTCTGGCTCACCGCCGACTTCAACAGCACCGTCTCCGACCCCGCGTACGTCAACAGTATCCTCGACCGGCTCCTTGTCGACCATCCCCGCCTCTACCAGATGATCCTTTACGTCGAGCAGCCCTTCCCCTACGAACTCGAAGCCAACCGCATCGACGTCCACTCGGTCTCCGCAAGAAAGCCCCTCTTCATGGATGAGAGCGCTCATGACTGGAAACTCATCCGCCTCGGCCGCCAACTCGGCTGGACCGGCGTCGCCCTCAAGACATGCAAGACCCAGACCGGCGCACTGCTGAGCCTCTGCTGGGCAAAGGCCCACGGCATGACCCTCATGGTCCAGGACCTTACCAATCCCATGCTTGCCCAGATCCCCCACGTCCGCCTGGCCGCTCACGCCGGCACCATCATGGGCGTCGAAACGAACGCCATGCAGTTCTACCCCGCGGCAAGCGCCCCTGAAGCCGCTGTACATCCCGGCCTCTATCAGCGCCGCCGCGGCTGCGTGGACCCCTGGACGATCAAGGGCCCTGGCTTCGGTTACCGTCTCGACGAAATCCAGCGACAACTGCCCGATCCCGCCGCCGCATTCGGGCAAACCTGAACAGGAGATCATGATGCAAGAATGGAACTTCGGTATCGTCGGCGCCGGTCTCATCGCCGACTTCCACGCGAGAGCAATCCGTGACATCCCGAATGCCAGACTCGTTGGTGTCTGCGGCCGCACGTCCGATCGGGCGCAAAAACTGGCACAGAAGTATTCGTGCAAGGCGTTTACAGATTACCGCGAAATGGTTGCCCATGACGAAATCAACATCCTGACGATCGCCACGCCCAGCGGCTTCCACATGGAGCCCACCATCGCCGCCGCTGAGGCCGGCAAGCACGTACTCTGCGAAAAGCCGCTCGAAGTAACCCTCGACCGCATCGATGCCATGATCGCCGCCCATGAAAAAGCCGGCACGAAACTCGGCGGCATCTTCCCCTACCGCTTCAACGACGCCATGCCCCTTCTCCGAAATGCCATCAATGCCGGCCGATTCGGCACGATCACCTATGCCGGCGTCTATGTCCCCTGGTGGCGCAGCGACGCCTACTACAAGGATTCCTGGCACGGCACATGGAAACTCGACGGCGGCGGCGCGCTCATGAATCAGTCGATTCACATGATCGACATGCTCTGCGATCTCATGCCCCCCGTCGAATCCGTCCAGGCGTACATGCACCACCTCGGTCATCCGCAAATCGAGACCGAAGACACCGCCGTCGTCAGTCTCCGCTTCGCAAACGGCGCCGTCGGCGTCATCTACGGCACCACTGCCTCCTGGCCCGGCCAATTCCGCCGGTTCGAAATCACCGGGACAAGAGGCACCGTCGTTTATCTGGAAGACAGCTTCACCACGTGGAAGTTTGCCGATGAAACCGATGCCGATGAAGACATTCGCCGTCGCTTTGGGCAAATCTCCGGCGGTGGCGGCGTAGCGGACCCCGCCGCTATCAGTTATGAAAATCACACCCGAAATTTCAAGGCCTTCCTGGATTCGCTTGAAACCGGCCGGGAATTCAGTATAAATGGACGCGAGGCAAGGAAGGCGGTTGCCCTGATTTTGGCAATCTACGAGGCCGGCAAAACGCAGAAATGCGTCCGCCTCGCCTGACATCGATTGAAAATGTGCCGGCCGTCATTTCCGCCAGGGCAGCAATGAGGCAGCCGACACAGAGAGTTAAGTCTTCCACACATTCGAGAAGAAATGCTCATCAGCAGGACTAACAGAGACGGCCATGTCACACAGGCCGACGCAACAAGTGCGGTGAATGAATTTTTCGCGCAGAATGACTACGCCGGCAAACGTATCCTCCTGATCGTCCCGGACAACACCCGCTCCGGCCCCATCGGCGAAGTCTTCCAGATGATCTTCCAGGCCATCGGCGGGAAGGCCGCGGCGCTGGATATTCTCGTCGCTCTGGGCACCCACCAGCCGATGACCGAGACCCAGATATGTAAACGTCTCGCCATCACCCCCGAGCAGAGAAAAACAACCTACGCCTCCGTCCGGTTCTTCAATCACGAGTGGGACAGGCCCGAAACCTTCCAGACCATCGGCCGCATCACCGCCGATGAAATCAGCGAACTAACCGACGGCCTCTTCGCCGAAGACGTCGACGTCGCCATCAACAAACGCATCTTCGACTATGACACGTTCTTTATTCTTGGTCCGGTTTTCCCACACGAGGTCGTCGGCTTCTCCGGCGGCCATAAGTACATCTTCCCCGGCATCGCCGGAGCCGAGATCATCAACTTCTTCCACTGGCTCGGCGCGGTCATCACCAACCCCTGGATCAACGGCAACAAGTGGACCGCCACCCGCAAGGTCGTCGAAAAGGCCGCCAGTTTCATCAGGATGCCGCGCAAGCTCTTTGCGGTTGTTGCCGTCAACGACGAATTAAAAGGCCTCTTCATCGGCGACGTCATCGAGGCATGGGAAAGCGCCGCGGACCTCTCCAACCAGGTCCACATTGTCTATGTCGAAAAGCCCTATCGGATTATCCTCGGCCTCGCCCCCGAAATGTACGATGACATCTGGACCGCCGGCAAGGTCATGTACAAACTCGAACCCATCGTCGCCGACGGCGGAACGCTCATCATCTACGCCCCCCACATTGACGAAATCAGTTACACTCACGGCAGAATACTCGACCAGATCGGCTACCACACCCGCGATTACTTCCTCAAACAGTGGGACCTCTTCAAGCACTATCCCCGCGGCGTCATCGCACATTCCACACACGTCAAGGGTATCGGCACGTACCGTAACGGTGTTGAAACGCCGCGCGTCAACGTCGTCCTTGCCACGAAGATCGACAAGGCACGCTGCGAAAAGGTGAATCTCGGCTATATGAATCCCGATGAAATCAATATAGCGGACTACGAGAACAGGGAACATGAGGGCATCATGATCGTGCACCATGCCGGCGAAGTGCTGCATCGCCTGGCCAACGGCCACATCCCAAGAATCCCGAAAGATGATATGTAAGAATCCGCGACTGTGTAATGTGCGGATAAAAATAGAACGCAAGCAAATCAGACAGGAGCATCGGAGATGGCACAAGCGGATATCGGCCTCATCGGCCTGGCGGTCATGGGTGAGAACTTCATCCTCAACATGGAAAGCAAAGGCTTCACGGTCGCCTGCTACAACCGCACCGTGGAAAAAGTCGACGCCTTTATTAACGGCCGCGCCAAAGGCAAGAACATCATTGGCTGTCACTCGATCGAGGAGTTCGTTCGAAGCCTCAAACGTCCCCGCAAGGCCATGCTCCTCGTCAAGGCCGGCCCCGCCGTCGACGCGTTTATCGACCAACTCCTGCCCCTCCTCGACGACGGCGACATCATCATTGATGGCGGCAACTCCCACTTCCCGGACACCATCCGCCGCTGCAAATACGTCGAGAGCAAAGGCAAGCTCTACATCGGCACCGGCGTCTCAGGCGGCGAAGAAGGCGCCCTCCGCGGCCCGTCCATAATGCCCGGCGGCAGCCCCGCCGCATGGGAGCACGTCAAACCCATCTTCCAGAAGTGCGCCGCGCACACCGACAGCGGCGAGCCCTGCTGCGACTGGATCGGTGAAAACGGCGCCGGTCATTTCGTCAAGATGGTTCACAACGGTATCGAGTACGGCGACATGCAGATGACCTGCGAGACTTATCACCTCATGCGGTCCGGCCTCGGCATGACCAACGAGCAGATGCACGATGTCTTCGCCGAATGGAATGCAGGCGAGCTCAACAGCTACCTCATTGAGATCACCCGCGACATCCTCGGCTACAAGGATGAGGATGGAAACGCCGTCATCGATCTCATCCTCGATACTGCCGGCCAGAAAGGCACCGGCAAATGGACCGCTATCGCCGCACTCGACCTCGGCCAGCCTCTGACCCTGATCGGCGAAGCCGTCTTCGCACGCTGCCTGTCCGCCATTAAGGAGGAACGCGTCCGCGCCTCAAAGGTCTTGCGCGGCCCAACCGCGGAGTTCAAGGGCGACCGGCAGGCCTTCATCAACGACCTTCGCCGCGCCCTCTATGCATCCAAAATCGTCAGCTACGCTCAAGGCTACCAGCTCATGCGCGCCGCCGCCGCCGAATACAAGTGGAACCTCAACTATGGCGGCGTGGCCCTCATGTGGCGCGGCGGCTGCATCATCCGCTCCGTTTTCCTCGGCAAGATAAAGGATGCCTACGACAGGAACCCCCAACTCGAGAATCTCCTCCTCGACCCGTTCTTCAAGGAAGCGGTCGAATCCGCACAGCCGTCCTGGCGCAATGTCGTCGTCACCGCTGTGCAGATGGGCATCCCCATGCCCGCCACCAGCTCCGCCCTGGCCTTCTTCGACGGCTACCGGCAGGAACGTCTGCCTGCCAACCTCCTCCAGGCCCAGCGTGATTACTTCGGCGCCCACACCTATGAGCGCATCGACCGACCGCGCGGCGAATTCTACCACACCAACTGGACCGGCCGCGGCGGCCAGACCTCGGCTTCCACATACACCGTCTGACAACCTGTCCGACCAAAGCCGGATTCCGCAACCGCCCCGCCCGCCAATAAGCGGATCGGGGCGGTTTTTTCTGCCCATCCCACGACAACGCCCCCCGCGCCGGCGGAACAAACTGCCTCTAAAGAACATTAAGTGTTTATAGAGTGAAGTATTTTTTTACTTTTGTCTGCTTTGCGCTTGACTTCAGGGAAAAAACGGGGTTATAGTCATGGAAAAGCGCGTGACGACGATCGCCCCCGATTTCGGTCGCACGACGGTTTTTGGTTCCGTCCGTCGCGCAAGCACGGCTTGCATGGAGAAACGAACGCCTTGCTTGAGACCCGACAGACAATCATAAACAACATTCACGGCCACATCAAAGGCCGCGGGGGGAGATATAAAGAATGGCGTATCGGCGTATGTGCCGGTGCAGACTGCGGCAAACTTGACATCCCCAACGCAGGCGACTCGCTGCTGTTCCAGACTGCCCGTTCCCCCGACGATGCCACTGCTATCATGGCCTATTTTGTCTACATCTACGATGTGGTCCGTGACAAGCGCGATCTTAACATCGAAGACTGCGACGTGGTCTACCTCTACAAACCCATGCCCGAGTAATCCGATAACTAAGACTGCTACTGCAAAATTCACGCTATCCGCACATCAGGACGCCGCAGGACGAAGACCCGCGCACATAGAATAACTCCCTTGGTGCGCTGCATAACCGCCGCTTCTTACCTACCTCGCGCATCACTTGCTTCGCAACCGTATTCCGGCTACACTGAAGGTGTGCTTATGCCACCGCGGCATTAACGGGTATTTGTCCAAGGCTCCGATGCAAATCTGCGGCACCATCTTCGATATCAAACGATATGCCATCCACGACGGTCCGGGAATACGAACCACCGTGTTCCTGAAAGGCTGCCCGCTGCGATGCCCCTGGTGCCACAACCCCGAAAGTTGGCTTCCGACACCTGAGCCGGCCCTGCGGGTCGGCCGATGCCGCCTGTGCGGCGCCTGCGTGGAGGCATGCAGTGCACACGCAACCCGCCGCGTCAATGGGCGCATCGTGACTGATGAGGCGCTATGTATCCGTTGCGGCCGGTGTGTCGAAGCCTGCCTCGCCGACGCCCGCCGAATCATCGGAAGAGAAATTACCGTCGCCGAGGTCCTCGCCGAACTCGCGCGCGACGTCATCTTCTTCGATGAGTCCGGCGGCGGAGCCACCTTTTCCGGCGGCGAACCCCTGATGCAGCCTCGCTTTCTGGCCGAGTGCCTCCGGGCATGCCAAAAGCAAGGCATTCGCACGGCGGTCGACACCACGCTTCATGCCCAATGGGACCACATCGCCGCGATCATCGCCGCCGCGGACATCTGGCTTTGCGATCTCAAGCATATGGATTCCCAAATTCATCGGCAGGTCACGGGAGTAGGCAACGAACTTATACTCGCCAACCTCAGGCAACTGGCCGCCGTCGCCCCGCAGATCATAATCCGGGTACCGATTATCCCGGGTTTTAACGACGGCGTGAAAAACGTCCAGGCGACCGGCATATTTGTCAGTTCCCTGGGCAGGGTACGGCAAATCGACCTGCTCAAATACAACCGCCACGGCATCGACAAGGCGGCAAGATTGTCGACGACACCTGAAATGTTTACCGCACAGCCGCTTACCGACGGCCAAATGCAGGCAATCGCGGAACAACTGGGCTCCTTCGGCCTGGAGGTACGGGTCGTCACATAACCCGGCGACACTCTTCCCTTGACGCCCGGCACGCCGTAAAATGGTTCCAGGATGATAATTTTGATTGGCGATGGACTATGAACGAACGAGTTGCAAAGCTGCGAGAAGAAAGCGTCCAAACCCGGCCGTACATATCGACCGAGCGGGCCGAACTGGTGACCCGCTTCTACAAAACATATGCCTCTTTGGCGGTTTCCCCCGTCGTGTTCCGGGCCATGGCGTTTCACTCCATCATGGCCAACAAGAAAATCTACATCGGCCCCGGCGAACTCATCGTCGGCGAACGAGGCGGCGCCCCAAAGGCCACGCCAACCTATCCCGAACTCTGCTGCCACGACATGGAAGACCTGCGCATCCTCAGCACCCGCCAGCGCACGCCCTTCGACGTCAGCGCGGAAGCCATGAAAGTCTACCAGGACGTGATCATCCCCTTCTGGCGCGGCAAGACCCAGCGTGAAAAGGTCTTCGCCGCCATGACCCCGGAATGGCACAGGGCCTTCGAGGCGGGCGTTTTCACCGAGTTTATGGAACAGCGGGCTCCAGGACACGCGATCCTGGACGACAAAATCTACCGGCACGGAATGATGGATTTCAAAGCCCGAATCGCTGAAAAGCGGGCCCAACTCGACTTCCTGCACGATCCTCAGGCGTATGCAAAGGACCAGCAGTACCACGCAATGGACATCTGCGCCGATGCAATCATGCTCTACGCCAAACGTCATGCCGATGAAGCTCGCCGGCAGGCCGCCGTCGAAACTAACCCTGTGCGCCGATCCGAACTGGAGCGCATCGCGGAGGTGTGCCTGCACGTACCTGCGTACGCACCGCGCGATTTCCACGAGGCCCTCCAGGCCTACTGGTTCATCCATCTTGGAGTCATCACCGAACTCAACACCTGGGATTCGTTCAATCCCGGCCGGCTCGATCAGCACCTTTGGCCATTCTACAAAGCTCAGCGTCAGGCCGGCACAATCACCGAGGACGCCGCAAAGGAATTGATTCAGTGTTTCTGGATCCAATTCAATAATCACCCAGCTCCGCCCAAAGTCGCTATCACCGAGGAGCAAAGCGGCACCTACACCGATTTCGCCCTCATCAACATCGGTGGCCTCCGCCCCGATGGCTCCGACGGTGTCAACGAAATGTCGTACATGCTGCTGGACATCGTCGAGGAGATGCGCCTGGTCCAGCCCAGCGCCTGCATCCAGATCAGCAAGAAGAACCCCGACCGCTTCCTCAAACGGGCCTGCGAAGTAATTCGCCGCGGCTTTGGCCAGCCCTCAGTCTTCAACACTGACGTGATCATCGAAGAAATGATCGGCCAGGGCAAGACCATGGCTGACGCCCGCGCCGGCGGCCCGAGCGGCTGCGTCACCGTCAGCGCCTTCGGCAAGGAGAGTTGCTGCCTGACGGGCTACTGCAACTGGCCCAAAATATTCGAACTCGCCTTGAATGACGGCCGCGATCCCCGAACAAACATTCAGGTCGGCCCACACACCGGCTCCGCCGACGCGTGGACCTCTTTCGATGACGTAATCACCGCCTACAGGAAGCAGCTGCAGTACTTCATCGATCTGAAAATCGCCGGCAACAACGTCATCGAACGGCTCTATGCGACATACATGCCGTCGCCATTCATGTCTCTGCTCATGGACGACTGCATCGAAAAAGGTCGTGATTATCATGACGGCGGTTCACGATACAACATGACCTACATCCAGGGCGTGGGTATCGGCTCCCTTGCCGATGCACTGGCGGCCGTCAAGTACCACGTCTTCGACCACAAGACGCTGACCATGAGCGAACTGCTCAGTGCCCTTGCCGCCGACTTCGAAGGCCACGAGCATCTGCGCCAAACGCTCCTCAACCGAACACCCAAGTACGGCAACGATGATGACTATGCCGACACCCTCGCGCTTGAAGCGTTCAACATCTACTATGACGCCCTCAGCGGCCGTCCCAACACCAAAGGCGGCAGGTATGCGGTCAATCTCCTGCCGACCACCGCCCATATCTACTTCGGCCAGGTCACCGGCGCCCTGCCCAACGGCCGAAAAGCCGGCCAGCCCGTCTCCGACGGCATCTCCCCCAGCCAGGGTATCGATTCCAAGGGCCCTACTGCGGTCATCCGCTCCGCCGGGAAGATTGACCATGCCCGCACCGGCGGCACTCTCCTTAACATGAAGTTTAACCCCCAGGTCCTCCAAGGCGAGGGCCTGGACAAGCTGGTCCACCTGATCAGGGCGTACTTCAAGCTGGACGGCCACCACGTGCAGTTCAACGTAGTCAGCGCCGAGACGCTTCGCAAGGCGCAGCAACGCCCCGCCGAATACCGCGACCTGATCGTCCGCGTCGCTGGCTACAGTGACTATTTTGTCGACATCGGCACGGATCTGCAAAACGAGATCATCTCGCGAACCGAGCAACAAACCCTCTGACCCTCATTAGGGCTTGCTGAATAAGTCTCTTTCTGCTCTTTTAACCTGGAGAGACGGCTT
>ERZ795051.3232-NODE-3232-length-16879-cov-12.571981_pt1 | contig 16879 bp, 27 predicted proteins | sample MGYA00375135_ERZ795051 | MGnify/ENA primary metagenome ERZ795051 (study PRJEB30180, sample SAMN05720222) | activated sludge metagenome | isolation source: Anaerobic digester | place: Japan | collected 2015-05-26 ... | reverse complement strand
GCCCCGTGGCTTCTGCTTAGTTTACTAAGCATTCTTTTTCTTGCTTCAATGACGGCTCTATTGAGCCATCTCCACAAGCGTTAATTCCCGTATGCCCTACGGTATTCAAGCCTATATTATAACATATTTATATGAGGAAATAAACAACTTATTTATGTCCTCTACCCTTTTCAAACCCACCACCACGATTAAATACTGGTGGTCTTGGTTGTGAACGACCAAAACTATCGAAATGTGGGTCTTGTCTTGTCATCGGGTTACCCCTGTACTGTCCGTGGTCATAATAGTGTTTTGGTGGTCTGTCTCCATGACGATGCCTGTATGCTGGAACATAGATGTTATGATACCAACGGTCTTGAACAAAATGAACTCTCCGGTTACAAGCATTATAATGGTGACAATATGCCCCCCAATTTGTTATATGAATAGAGGGAACATATAGGTAAAGAATTGGCATATTGTTATAGTATGGGTCATATACTGCAAACATTGGTTGTGGATAGACACACATTGGAGCAGGATATCCACTACCAATATCAATACGTCCATAGAAACCGGGCTGACCTATACCAATTGAAAATCCCCATTGAACATCTGACGCATGAGATGGAATAGAAAAACAAAGGATAAGTAGGATTACCAGTAAAATTTTTTTCATATCTGTCTTCTTTGATGATTTATACCGTGGTGGCTGTTACACCACCACGGTACAATAAACACATCACCAATTGGGTTTAAAAGTTAATTCGGGCGATAGTAATGGTTCTGAACAGGAATAATCACAGCACCCTGCGCCTGAAACTGACCGGAAGCAGAAGTGAAGGAACCATAGCTAACGGAACTTGAACAACGATGTCTTTCAGCATTGAAATAGGAACCTCTGGCAAATCCACCCTGCGCCTGAAGGTTACCACCTGCAACAATGGCACCACCAGTTGTGGAAAGGAGTTGAGCCTGACCCTGATGACCCCAAATACTTGACTGACATTGTGACATTGAAACAACACTCATTTCCTGCGGCCCAAATGCAAAGGCTGACACAGCAAAACAAAGAACCATAATAACTGCTAACAAAATCTTTTTCATATATTTTCTCCTATAGTATGTTTTTTGGGAAGGTCGCCAAGCGTCCGTTCCCCCCGTTTTGTATAATTACTTCATCAAAGTATTGAATGTAGCCTCATCGGTAAGAACCGTTCCGTGAATAAACGGATTGGCTTCTCTTCCGGCTGAACCGGAAGAATAACCGATACCAGCTGTTCCCGTTCCGGCTCTCTGACCGTCATCGGAAATACCGGCTTGAGTATAACCAAGAGCAACACCCCATCCGGAAGTCTTTGTATACTTCTGGATGCCTTCACCGGAAATCAGCACATACTTGGCACCCTTGATGGAAAGGGCTTCAAGACCCATATCACCAAGAACCTGCTCTGTAGTGGTTCCACCAGTTTTTGCCTTAGAAACAATCGAACCAATCTTCACTAACTTCAGGTCTTTCGGAAGCTCCGTAAGGAACGTGATGGTATCAGTATCGGCCGGCTCGGCTTTGTTACCATAAAGGTTCACAAGCTGAAGCGTCTTTACCCAACCGTCACCCTTCATATTCTCAAGGTGAGCACGGTTGTAAACACAACCGAACTGAAGGATGAACTTCACAGGCTGTGCATTTGCAAACTGTGTGTCATTCAAGAACTCAGAAGGCATTGAGGGATAATACACGGTGCCCGGAATAGCGAAGTTACGGGGAATTGGTGCACCATTTTGTGTAATGGACACATTGGCCGTAGATTGATTACCGGACAACTCCTGACCCTGCATCTGGCCTTGAGTCTGCCCCTGTGCCTGTCTCTGGTTCATATCAATGTTATTCACATTGGTATTCCGGTTGCTATTCCTGTTATAGGAATTACCAGAATCCCTCACGGTTGCCTGATTATTATTCAGATTAAAGGAATTACCAGAATCCCTAACCGTGGCGCTTCCACCAGCACCACCAGTTGCGGTGTTGGTGTTAGTGTTAGTTGCGGTGGCTGTGGCAGCACCACCAGTTGCGGTATTGGTAATACCACCATTCACCGTGGCAGATGTACCACCAAACTGATTGTTGTTACCAGTATTGGCAATACCGGAGCCAATGTTCTGTGCTCCATTTGCACCAGAATTGGCCTGACCACCGAGTGTTGCCCAAGTATCTCCACTATTGGCAAATGCCATCGTTGACAGGGCAAGAACAAAAATAAAACTCAATAAAACTCTTTTCAACATTTTTACTTTACCTCCTGAAAATTTTTGTCCATTTTCTGTTCCCCCCTTCTGGAAGAATTACACATCCTGTGCAAAACATACTATGGAACATTTCTATTATCTACTATTGTTTTTGATTTTGATGCTCTGACTTTCAGCCGGTACATATGACTGAACAACAGAATTGTTAATTGTTGATTGCTTCTCTTCTTCCATAGCTCGGTTATAGATGATTTTCTTTTTCCGAGCATCCTCTTTGATAATCTTGTCCTGTTCCTTAACCTTTTCCTTCACGATGAACTCCTTTTCAGGGAGAGACATTTGCGCACTCACCGTGATAGAAAAAAGATTGGGGAGTAAAAAAACAATGACTACCAATAATACAAATTTTTTCATTATGACCTCCTTATTTGATTATATAGGTAAACAAACCGTGTGTCACAATCAGATTTCCATTGTCATCAGTAACATCAATAGAAACCCTGTAGGTGCCATAATCAAGTGGACAACTTATGACCCACGTTTTATCCTTATCTGATCCTCTATGTAGAATGGATATTCGTTTTGAAAACTCAAATTCGTTGTTTGTTTTATATTCGATTGTTTTTGCAAGAATATATTTGGCTCCCTTTGGATTGACTAACCTGAAGGTGATTGTAATCGCCTTGGTTTTGTCTTTTGGAATCCTGTACTTTTTGAAGAGGTCAAGATATTCGGGTTCATAAGATTCCGGCGAAACTTCAACTGTTCTTACGATACTTTGTACTGTCTGGAAACCATATGAAGGCTGTGACAACACCGTTTCATAATTTGGTGCGGGCATCCCTCTCTCGTCTACGACTTTGACGGTTGCGCAGCCCATGACTACCATTAAAATCACACACAAAAATACGACTTTCTTCATATTCCAACCTTAAAAAATATTATACCTTAAAAAATATTATTTGTAAATATCCTATTTTTCATTTTTTGATATCCATTTAATATGCTCTTTATAATCCTGATGAAGGAAGGTATCAATCTCACTTTCATACAGGATACGGTCTTTCTTTGAGAGCTTTAACAAGGCTTTTCTGACCTTTTTCTCATAGTCAAGTATCTCATTGAAAGCCTTTTTTCTCCTGTCAAACCGGACTTCCCCTGTAGTATAGGAACGAACCATAGTCCGGAGATTACGAATATTCCTGCCTATTTGAGAACCCTTGTCACCACTTGATTTCGGAGTATCATAAGTCTTTGATTTTTTTACTCTTTTCATATTTTATCCTATCCTATTGAAATTGTTGAGAAATACGACCGTTTTATTTGACTTATAAGGGGCCTCCCCATCCATCGGTATATATAACCCTCACGCACCGAAAATCCCCCTATAAGCCAAATGCTCCGGTTTTATCCTAATTCCGAATCCATCTTCTCTGCTTGTTTGAAAAGCCAGTCACGGATTTGAACATCTGTAATTTTGAATCCCTCTTTTTCCGCGGGTGCAATAAACTCCCACTTGAAGTCCATATAGAGACCGTTTTTCGAAGCGGCCTCGATGGCCTCCTTCCGACTTGACCTAAGACCTGATCGGACATAATAGTCCGTTAAAATCGAAAGGGCGGTATCAGACGGGCCACTACCACCGTAACCCCATTCCATACCAGTAGGACTATGGCGGACAACCTGCTTTAAGGGCAAACCTAAATCCAGACCATCAGGTTGTCTTTCTTCCACAAGGATGGAAACCTTGAACTCATCTTTTTCATCTCTCCAAGCAATATATCTGAACTTATTCATATTACTTTTCCTTCCTCTTTTTATTCTTTCCTTCATATTCTGGCCTGTAGGGTTTAATTACAAGGAACATTTCACCAAGTTCCAATTCCAGATACTTGAACTCTGGTTTTTCGATGGCGGGGATATATTTTCTGAATCTCTCCCACAACTCCGGCTTTGTCAGGATCATTTCCTCAACCTGTTTTGGTTCATCATTAAACATCATAACTACTTTCCACTTATGATCGTCCATTTTTTTCTCTCCTTTCCCATAATATACCGATTGATACTCCTCTCAATACAGACTTTTGTAAAATACCACGGAGTTTCAAGTGTATTTTCGGGTCAAAATTTTCTCTCAATATTTTCTGAGTATGCTCCTCGACCAATTCAAGCATTTCTTTTTCCAATACATCCATAATCAATTCCTCATAAAATAATAAATGAGAATGACAACCATAATCCAGAAAACAAGACAAAATGGAAAAGCTACCATACATCCACGAATACAATCAAGACCATCATTTAACTTTTTCATTTCTTTTTCCCTCACATCCTATTCTTTCAAATACTTTGCTTGAATTCTCTCTATTTTGTCAATCAACTCTTTCGGATCAATATCACCTACATCCTCAAATTCAAGAATATAACTGTCAAAGTTTTCCTCCACAGAAATGAGATTTCTGAAAGAATCCCACAAATCCTCTCTGAACAGGTCTCGGTCTTTCTGTTCCATCACATCAACAACCTTGACCCCTATTACATATCCAGACAACCAAACATTGGGTTTATTCATATCCACCTCTTACTTCACTCTGTAAGCGTAAGTGATAATATCTTTCACATAGGTATCACCATACTCATAGGAACCGTAAGTAAACGGAGATTTTACAGCACAGAACCATCTCGCATAAGGATTCTTCATTTCCTTTTCAGGGGTCTGATATTTCTTGAGAACTCTCCACTCCCATCCCTGATTGTTCACCCAAATCTCATAAGGATTTTTAATGTCTCTTGTCTTTCCACATTCATTCTTCATATTTTATTCCTCACTTTCTAACCATCTCAAATGGTTATGTTTTCTTTTCTTGACCATGACCAAATCATCTGAATGAAAATTCAAGAAATTGAGTATTAGCCTTTTGTCCATCCTATATTCATTACCTTTGTGGTCATAGAGAATTATGTATCTTGCATATACCCAATCATTAGTCAATTCAGAAAAACGGCTTGAGTTTTGGCATATCCTTCTTTTCGTATGACTTATGACTCATTTTATTCCACCTCTCTCCAAAGGTTTCTCCGTTTACCCCAATAGGTCTGAGGATTTGGTTTCTTCCTGCCATCTTTCAGATAGGGCAGATAAATGATATCCCCATCCCTCTTGTCTTCTTGCTTGTAGAGGAAAACATCGGGAAGAAACTTGTCGAGATACTCATCAACCAGTTTCTTCGTAACATGAGCGGCATAGAAAGTATATCCCCTCTTCCACACTTCCGGATCATCCGTAAGATGAACATCGAGGCACGGCTCAAACCCCGCCTTGTTCATAACACCGGCCCTGCTTGACCACGGGCCTTTTAGATCGACCTTGGTGCCATCCGTAAGAGTAATAGGGAATACTCTTCCACCAAACCCCTCACCCGGCTTGGTGTAGACAAAAAAGGAAACATACCCGTCCTTCTCTGCAAAATAGAGGCCGTCTTTCTTCTCATACAGTAGATCATCAAAGTCCGGCATCTTATCCACCAAAATCTGGAGCTGGGGATCGTTGTCAAAATTCTCATACCAGCAAACTTTCATGTCCAAAATTTTCATATTACTTTCCTTTCTTCCGATCTTTATAGATCAACTCACAAGTCTCTTCATTATTGTCCAGAGATCTGAGAATCTTTTCAATCACAGCCAGAGTAACATCCTGGCCCGCCATCTGGCTCAGCCACTTTACCGTTAGCGCATTTTTCAAGTCACGATATACATCATCGGAAATGATAAGTTTTATTTCTTTCATCTTACTTTCTCCTATCCTCTCTAGCGCGAAGCCGTTTTACATATTCTAAATATGATTTACAAGGGTGACCCTTGTAATGTGTATGGCATCCATACCAGCACTCACGCGGGTCGAGCTTCTTCAATGTCCTTGGACAAGGTGGCCGCAACGGTTTTCTTTTGTGGCACTTATCACACATATTACTCGTCCTTCAAGAAGAAAAGTGATCTGATGGTTTTCAACTCATCTGTAATATCTTCCAAATCCTTTATGGATGAGGAAATATAACCATATTCACGAGCATCCTTGATATCCAGATTAGTTTCAGAAACATTGAACGAATTTCTGATTTTCTTCTGGACACTATCCAATCTCTCAATTACCTTAACTAATCCTCTATAAGTAGATTCTTTCATATCTCACCTCATTACGAGATGTAAGCGACGATTTCATATCGTCCGGTTATGGAGTAACGATACCAAGAAATGACAAGAACGGCATTGGTAACAATATCATTCTCACTTCCAATATCAATTGTGGCTTGGCTGTTTTCACCGAGAAGAAATCCCGACCAAGGCTGACCATCTTCTTGAATGAGAAAAAAACCATTCTCTCTCAAGAAACTATCAATGATGCCTAACGGAATTGATTTGTGGGTTACTTTTGTCAGATCAGAAATTTTCCTATTGATTTTCTTCTTGATATTTGTGGGCAGTCTCATTTTATTTCTTTTCCTTTTACATAAAATCTTATTTCCTATCCTCTTACGATTTCAATTCCCCTTTTTCTGAAAACCCTGATGACCTTCAAGATGTTTTCCCTGTTAGAAATTTTCTCTTCAACCAAAGTTTTTCCGATGATGGACATTTTCAAGGTCTTGTTGACAATTTCACCTTCTAAAATCTCAATAACATACTTGAAAGTTTCTCTTTTGTTCATTCTTTTTTCCTTCTTTCTGATCTTTTTGGTTTGTTTACGATTGGACTTGGTTTGATGAGTTTTACTATGGAAGACTTTTTTCATTTCCTAACCTTTATCCTTTTCAATTTTTCCATAATAATTCTACCATAATTCGGTGCTTATGTCAAGGATTATTTTTCACTATTTTTCTCAATAAAATCGGATATTTAAGTCATTTTTAGGGTCAAAAATGGTCAAAAAACGCAAAAAATACGGTATTTTACACTATTTTTTTGATAAAAATCATCTTTTTATTCTCTCCGGTAGGTTTCACAAACTTGTTTTTTAGCGATTTATTATCATCCCATTTCATTGAAACACTCTTATGTTTCGGTAAACCGGATGTTTCCCCTATCCTTACCCAATTGTCGGGAGGCTTTCAACAAGGCCAGTGCTTCCGGTTTGGAAAGCCGGGACATCCTATACAAGATCTTGTATGACGTATGGTCATCCAAAATCTCGACCAAGCTATCGCCCGAGACCGCGAAGGTCTTGAGCGACTTTGTGTCGGCCGCGAAGACGAGGCCTTCATCGGATAGCCTATATTCTAAGGAATCCGGTAAGTCGGCCATTTCAGAATCACCTCCTTTCGATTCCATTATCAGCAAAAAGGGCAAAAAAGTCAAGATACGGTATTTTACACTATTTTTTTGATAAAAATCATCTTTTTATTCTCTCCGGTAGGTTTCACAAACTTGTTTTTTAGCGATTTATTATCATCCCATTTCATTGAAACACTCTTATGTTTCGGTAAACCGGATGTTTCCCCTATCCTTACCCAATTGTCGGCTTTATAAACAGCACCATCCCGGCCTTCTCCAACAAAAGTGATAATATAATGTAGATCATTATTATATTTTTTCTTCCACTCGATTCCAGCATTACATCTCATTTCCTTGAGAACCATTGTGCCAAGATTCGGAATCTTTTTTATAAGACAAAATCTCCAATTATTAGCGAAAGAGTTGAATGTCTTTCTATACTCTTCTTTTGAGATATTCAAATATCTCAGTAAATCCTTTGGTGGTGGATAAGTAGAACTGCCAATACCTATCATACCTACCAATTCATCTTGATATTCTATCAACCAATCAATTCTCCTACCAACGGACTTGAAGGAAGGAACATAAGAATGATACTTTTCAATAATAGATTTACAGATTCTTTTTTCTTTGTCTGTTTTGACAAGATAAAGGACCGGCTTTGTATTGATATTTTTTTCAATATCAAAGAAATTGATTATTGCGGACATTTTATTTTAATACCTCTACGATACATTGAGCCATTTTATCTATTGATGAACTGTCCCGCAAGGTCTTTTCCTCTTCCGAATTTGTGATAACACCTACTTCAAACAACACGATGGGCTTCTTGGAATGTTTCAATATGTAAAAGTTGCTTCTATAAACACCATACTCCTTTGACAAGAGCGGTTTCCTCTCGCCCAGAATGTTTTCCGCGTGGTGGAGTGATGGTGAATACCCACATTCCACCAATCTCTTCCCCAAATCCATTGCGAAGGGCAGGTTTTTCTTATCGTGGATGAATATGGAGAAACCCCGATACTTGTTTTTCCCCAAATACTGGGGTTGCGTACTATCATGGTGAATGGATATAACCAAATCAGCATCCGATGAATTGATGTTTCTCACCCTCTCTTTCAGGGATTGGTTTTCTATGATTGTTACATCGTGACCATCTCGCTTGAGTTTCCACATAAGGGTTATACCAAATATCTTGTTATAGATAAATTCAGATTCCCCGATGGTGGAAATCACGCCCGGACTTTGCTTGGTGTGACCCACATCAATGATGATGGTCTTAGCTTCTGCCAAAGAATCCGTGTTCACAGAAAATGAACAAAGCGGGAAAATGAACAGACTACCGATTATCCAAATGATACTTTGTTTTATAATTCTTGTCAATGTTTTACCACCATCCTCTATCTATTACTTCCCTCTCAAATTTCAGATCAAAGTATTTCTTAGCTATTTCGGGATACTTCTTTTCTATCTCACGAAATCTGGGCATATAATTCACATTAGCGTCTTTTGCTGGATGTTCACAGTATTCCCGAAACGATTTACCGATGAAGTTATGAACGGTATTACACCATCCTCTTACCAGACTATAAAATTCTTTGTCCGGCCCTTCACATTTGTTGAATCTCATAATATATGGTGCGCATCCGTATGTCATAAGAATTTTTATTTTTTCCCACATATTAATCAAGTCCTGTCTCCAAAATACATCATTGTATTTCCCCGTTTTATCAAAACCACAAAGAACATATAATACAGTTCTTGTTCTTGGCTCAACTATCTCTCTCCATATTTGGAGTTTCTTTATAATCAATTCCTTATCTTCAATATTATCAAACGCAAAAATATAATTACCATGATATCTACAGGAGGATATTACCTTTGCCTTCTCTTTTGTCAGTAAGCGGATATCCATTCCCTGTTTAAACTCAAATGGTTTATTTGAGGCAATCAATTCATCAAATACCTCTCTCCACCTTGGATATCCAAGGATGTTATCATCCAATAGCGATATTCCTTTGAGAGTAGGATCAAGAAATTCTTTAAGGTGTGCGTGAAATTCAACTCTGGTTTTGTTTCTATTTACACAAAACTCACATCCACGAAAGCATCCCCTTGTCATAAACCCAATAGAGAAACTCGTAAAGTATTTCAACCTGCTTATTTTTTTTTCCTCTATCCACTTCCAACTTTACCCAATCATCATATAGGTGATAATCCGGCATATGATGCTCAATTTCATATGGGAGAGGTTCAGCCTTATCAAAGAAAAAACCAGTTCCACCATATTGAACATTTGATCTTTCAAGAATGGGTACTTCAAAAAAAGGATTTGTTGATGGAATAATTGTTTCCGTAAAGACCTTACTAATATAGATCCGATCATAGGCATCAAGTTGATTATAGTTCAATAATAATTTGACGTCATCACCTTTTGCCTTGTGATAACCAGATAATTTCATACAAGCAAGATTGGGAAATTGTCGCGGCCTTTTTATGATATTGATAATATCCGCATCCACTATTCCAATTTTCCTTTTCATTTATCTATCCCTCAATCTATACTTTGTTTTATAATCCTTGTCATATACCTTGTTACCTTCTATTTTACCTCTGTACTTTCCATCTTTGTCATATATTCTATTATCACGGATGTTATACTGCCTGTTATAATCCTTATCATAAATAGAACCATCCCTGACCTGCCCCGTCCTGTTCCAGTTCTTGTCATAGATGGTTCCATCCCTGACATACCCCTTGACATTATAATTCTCGTCATATATGGTTGTTGTTTCACCACGGGCTATATCGTGGGCAAAGAATACAAGACAGAAAAAAATGGTAACCAACAATATAATCTGGATTATATCCTTCTTTCTCATTTTCCTTTTCCCCTTCTCGCAGAGCCCGGAAATCTCTTGGTCGCATCTTCCTTGATCTTTTCTCTGTATTTTGGTGGAAACAACTTGAAGAAGGCCTCCACGTCGTAATCCTTGACATTGAACATCAACATCATTTCAAGGGCAATCTCGTATGGGGTATAATGAGGCTTCAACTTCTTTACACCATTGTAGGTGTTTCCCATAGCGGACTTCAATGTATTGGAAACATACTGCCTTGAAGTTTTCATCTTCTTGGCAATCTCTTCACCCGATTTAGGACTTTCGAATACCATCGTCACAACTTCTTTCATACTATTTCCCCTTTCTTCTGTCTCTTATGATAGTATAGAAAAAATAAATTGTTAATACCAATAATACACCGGTCAAAGAATCAATATCTATTATGTTCATTTCATCCTCTCAAAATCCCATGCTCTGACAAATCCTTTTATTTTCCCTTTACCGTTACAACAATCATCCCGATTAGCCCAGAGATAACGAAATTCCTCATAGGCATCATCCCCATCATAGCAGACGGAAAACTCAAGGCCCAACTTGTCACATTGTTTTTTAGCTGTTTCATAATAGTATCTCTTTTCCTCTGTAGAAAAATGGAGAGCGAGATTTTTATGTTTCTCATCTATATCAAACAACCATGATATATCCTCACCCGTTTTCTCCTTTATCCACCTCAGATTCCACGGCGACAACCTAACAAACCCGGCTATTACCGTATGTCCTTTGTGCTCCTTTATCATGTCAATCAAAAACCAATCGAAATATCGGAATGGTGGGGATTCGACTTTACGGGAGAAATATCCATCTTTATACATAGGCCACATAGGATTGATTCTTACCGCCGTCTGAAATCCTGCCTCTGACAACCTCTTCAATGCCCATAATCTCTCCGTAGTCGAACTTGCGTTTTCCTCATATATCTTGGCTACATCGTCATACGGTGTAGTGATAGTCAATTGAGTATAGGCCAGATTCGGGTCAAGAACCTTGAGATATTTGTCCTCTGCTATCAGTTTGTTTTTTGTCAAAATCAGATATGGATATTCATACTTCTTTAATATCTTCAAGATTTCATAGGTGACACCGTATTTCTTTTCGGCATCAGAAAAACAATCGGTCATTGAGCCAAGTCTCAATGGTTGTTTGTGACGGATATAGTCATAGTCCTTCTTTTTCTTCCTTTCTATAAGAGCTTCATACAATATCTTATTCAGTTTCTTCGGGTCTATTCTTGCGGGGTCTTGGTGATCCCACAAATTACGGAATGAAAGGACAGACCTTGAATAACAATATACACAATTATTGGAACATCCTCTTCCATATGTGTCACATTTGAATGGATAGTAACATCTATGAATTTCACCTGCACCAGGCAGACCAATAAATGACTTAAACTTTTTATTCATCAAAAAATACTTTTACCTTTGCTCTGGATGTGAGCCTGGATTTATCCCACATATACCCCACTTCATCCCATCCATTGTGATCGGGGTCGAGGCTATCGGCACAGATGATATTGTGCTCCACAATCTTTTGGAGTACCTTATCTTTTTTGCCCATCAATAGCCTATTTCTACATTCTACCACATTCTGCATATCAATGTCAACACCATAGATGGTAGATATAGCATCCTCATGGGATATACCGTTTATCATTCTCCATTGGGCAACTTCCACAAGGAAATTGCCGTTACCACAAGAGTTGTCAAGCACAGTATATTTGTGATCCTTGAAAAACTTCTTGGGAAGTTTCCTTAGCATCCTCTCCACAAGGAAAGGCGGCGTGAAAACTTCCCCCAATGATTTTGCTCTTGCTTTACTTCTCATACAAAATACTTCCAGAAATCTTTTTTAAAATAGGTGAACATTGTCCACGCTGTTTGATAACCACTCCACTTAGTAGCCCATACAATCTTCTTGAACTTGTCACTATTGAGAGCTTTGCAAATCAATTCTCCCTCTTTTTTTGAAGAAATAGGGATAGCCATAGCATGCTGGGTCATTCCGTATTCGCCCTTATAGTCATTATAAGGACGAATATATCCACCATCACTAAAAATTACTTTGGAAATACCGAAATGCCCTTTGTCGTTTCTGGACGAATACCAATAATTGAAACCACCCCCTTTTTTATTGGCATGAAAGCATGGATACTTATATTTTTTAGTTTCCGTTTTACTCATCCATTTTTTATCAGAGCCATATGCAGACCTGCTATAAATAATCTCACACTTTGTTTCCGTTTTACTCATCCATTCTTTTCTTGTCTCATATGCAGACTGGCTGAATATAATCTCACACTTCTTATCATTTTTCTTTGCCAGAATTTTCTTGATGCAAGAAAACTGGCCGCCCGGAAGCCACGGCCATTCTCTCAAGTCAATCTCATGTTGCTTGCCGGAAAAATCATTTACCAATGTAGGTTTATAATAAGGAACCTTATGCAGAATGATACAATCAAAGGCTGTCCATACACCAAATATATTGATACCAACTTCTCTATAATCTGTGCCTCCATGCTTTTTTGCAGCGTGCATCTCAATATACTCAACCTGATATTGTGAAATAATGGGATACATCTCAGCATCCGGTTTCCTCCACATACAAGGAAGAATAATGGCAACATGGCCGCCATCTTTCGTGGCCGTGATGGCATCTTTAGCAAACTTATCCCACAAATCTTTTCCTCTTGAACCACCTTTTGCTTCTTTCTTCAATGGCTCTTGAAAAGGTGGATTCAAGATATTAAGGTCAAATTTCATATCTTTTATTTCCTTTGGTATATTGTTATAATCATAAGTCTCAAATCCCAACTTCCTCAAATAAGGAATGTAATAAGGATGAGGCTCAACACACACTATTCTTGCTTTACCATATTTATCTCTTAAATAAACTGGTAGAATACCATTCAAGGCATTCCACACTAATATTGTATCACATTTCTTACAGAAACGAAATGTCTTGCCAACAAATTTGCCCGTAAAGTCTTCAGGCAGATGAACCAATCCCTTCTTGGCCTTCCAATCCGTATTCACAAAAAGGTCATCATTCTTCGGATTAGCCTTCTTCGATAAGTACCAATCATTCAAGGATGAATGAAATTCTTCATTACGCAAGCTTGCAAGAAAGAGATTTCTGTTATTCTTTGAAAAATAATTCTTGAACAAGGATGTATCAGCAATCTCACTCACGGATTTACAATTATGAATGATACCGATAGAGGGAACTTCATTGACAATACTTTTCAAAGTATTCAATTCTCCCTCTATATGCTTCCTCTCTTTTTTCTCCTGTTCCTTCTGTTGCTTTTTAGAAACTTTGGCACCGTTCTTAGGTGTAATAGGTGCTGTAGCCGTCTTGTCTTTCGATTTCAAATCATCAAAAGGCATACCTTTGATCATCTTCACCACATCAGGAAATTTTGAAGAAATAACAGCTGTAGTCAACTGACTTCTCTCAAAGATTTTGTTCATTTCCTCACGGTAAGCACGGAAAGCATCTTCATAAGAAATTCTTCTCGGCTCCCCATCATAGGAAACGATAGGCAAACTGTCATAGTATATCTTCTTTTGCTTCTCGCTGATGTTTTTGTCCTTAAGGACATTATAAACAAAAGCCGGAACTGTCAACTCCATGCCCGGGCATCGAATGAACATCTTCGCACATTTCTTTCCGTTATATTCTCTGAAAAGCCTACCAATCATTTGTAAAAACTCATCGGGAGAGCCAACCTTATCGGAAAGAACAATCATGCCCAAACGGTGAACATTCGTTCCTGTCAAAAACTGACGGTGAGTGAACACAACAATACCGTCACGCCTGTTTTCCTTTTCTGCCTCAGAAATCCAGACATTGATAACATTCTGAACATTATTATTCTTAGACTCTTTCTTGAGATCGGTTGCCGTATAAAACTTACGGTCTTTCACATTCTCATTACAAAGGTCTTTTAATTTTCTTTGAATTTCCTGAGTGGTATTACCATCCGAACCTTCCGGCACAACATGGAACACCACCTTCTTATCCTTGACATCAGTATCATCAAAAATAGCGAGAGGATTTTTCCTGCCTGAAATAGGATAGACCCTTCCTGCACTATCATACACACCATCATAAGTGCAACGAAATTCTTCCACTAAAGCCTTCTCGTTTACAAAACGACCATTTTCCAGCAAAAAGGTCTTGCGAGGATCATATCCTTCTTCTGCTGAATACATTGACCTGATACTTTCAGAAATATTTGTGGCATTGAAGTCCATGAGAGAAAGCTTAATCTTAGGTAAGCCTGGAAATTTATCACTTGCTTTCGCATCAAAGTAATCAAACATTATTTTCTTATTGGAATATTCCGAACCATAAAGCGTCAGGAGCTTATAAGTAGAGGCAGTCATATCAACAGTATATTTTGTCTGGATGTTCTTGAATATCTCACTGGTTTTCACACCATTATATTCACGATGATATTCATCCCTGATCCAAAGAGATACTCTCTTATTAAGAAAACTAAACTTCTCCCTCAACTTAGTTTTTTCATTTTTATCAAGATCATTATATCGGAGATTCTGAACAGAAACGATAATAACTACAATATAACCCTCTCTTTTCTTCTTCTTAATCTCACAAAGGATTTCATCCGTAGATTTATCCCTGATGCTCTCATCTGTCACCGGATAGAGTTTTTTACCATAGTAAATAGTTTTAATTCTATCAACACAATCAATCATTGTGTCCAGAATGGGAGTTGTCACAAGCGCAACATCCCCCGGCTCACAATTGTCACAGATGAGTTTAGGAATTAGATAGGTCTTTCCATAAGCCGTGAAAAAAGCTAATAGAACCTTTCCATGCTCGGAAAGAATAGAATTTGCTTTATGCAAATGTTTCTTCTGAATACAATTTCTGAAACGAAACTGATCTTGTTTTATAGGAACATTATTGAATTTATAACTAAGGATAGAAATAAGACCATCAATGTCACCATCGAAGTTTTCAATTCTTTCCTTATTTCCCTTACCATCGTTGCCTGGGCAGAAATATTTACATCTTCCCCAACGATGATAGTCATTTATAAAGTTGCGGGCTTCGGTATCATAATTCTTAGGCTTATCGTTTTGTTTGTCAAGAACAAGGAGAGCCTTTACAGATGTTTTTCCGGTCTCAAGAGAAGAGCTGTTTTTGCTGGCATAACGCACAAAAAAGGCTTCAAGAGGAGTTCTTCCTTCAGCCTTTACAATTTCACCAAGTTTTACTTCTTTACCTTCAGCGGCGAGATACAAAAGAACATGGTTTTTGGTGAGGATATCCGGCACACCTTCCGATGTAAAAGATACCTTTACGATTTTTGAGATACAATTCTCATTGAACCAAAACGGTATTTTCACTTTTTCCATTCCTTTTAAGGTTAAAATATATGTATATTATACTATTTTTTTTACGAAAAGTCAAGAGGAAATTTCTCTTTATTTTTCAATTACTTAGCCACATTTCAGACATACAAGATTCCAGTATTTCCTGTCAGGGAACATCGGTGTAAGTATCAATTCCCACAAATTCCCGCAACATCTCCACTCAACGAGTATCCAGTTTCTTCCCCTGAAATTTCTTATAATATTCTTTGTCATATCTGCATAAGCATTTATGGTCTGGCTTCCTCAAATGAAGGTAACTGTCAATCTCAATGATGAAATACATATTGGTGACACTCCTTGGGGCAAGCCCCAAGGCTTCTGCTTAGTTTACTAAGCATTCTTTTTCTTGCTTCAACGACGATTCTAACGAACCATCTCCACAAGCTTTAATTCCGCTGTGCCCCAGCGTATTTATACCTATATTTCTAATATTTAGAGATGCATTTAAATCTCTATCTATAGAAATACCACAATCTGGACAATCAAAAATCCTTTTACTTAAAGGCATTTCTTGAACACATCCGCAGTTTGAGCATGTTTTACTTGTAGGTTCAAACCTTCCGATTTTAAGGTAATACTTAAAGCTCCATTTGCACTTGTATTCAAGCTGTCTATTGAACTCCGACCATGAAACATCACCGATTGATTTAGCTAAACAATGATTTTTCATCATTCCTTTGATGTTTAAGTCTTCTACAAAAATCCCATCATAATTCTTGGCTATCGAATTAGAGGTTTTATGCAGAAAATCCTTACGAGTATCCCTTATTTTATTTTGAATTTTTCTAACTTTAAGTCTTTGTTTAAACCTGTTTTTACTTCCCTTTTGTTTTTTGCTTAGTTTCCTTTGTTCTTTTGCCAACTTATTTTCATGTTTTTTAGTGTGCTTGGGGTTGCTTATGATAGTTCCATCAGACAATGTTACAAACTCCTTTAATCCGACATCGCAACCAACAACATTATCACATTTTTTTGCTTTATCTGGTATGGTATATTCACATAAAACGGAACAATGCCACTTGTCACCATCTTGTGAAATCGTGATTGATTTAGGTTTGCCTTTCATGGCTCTGTGTT
>ERZ795051.3227-NODE-3227-length-16890-cov-4.662608_pt1 | contig 16890 bp, 11 predicted proteins | sample MGYA00375135_ERZ795051 | MGnify/ENA primary metagenome ERZ795051 (study PRJEB30180, sample SAMN05720222) | activated sludge metagenome | isolation source: Anaerobic digester | place: Japan | collected 2015-05-26 ... | reverse complement strand
ACAAACAAGAATTGATATAGCAAATGGGCAAGCGGTAGTTTTTGAAGAAATATCTTCCAGAGTACCATCATTTTTTTTGATTTTATCAACAATTTGAGGTTGCAATAAATCTCCATCATTGGCTATCGCTGCTGTTGCTGTTGCAAGTTCAAGTGGTGTAACCAATAAATATCCTTGACCTATTGAAATATTATAAGTATCTCCTAAGACCCATTTTTCTCCAATTGTTTTTTCTTTCCAAGAAGGATCAGGAACAATTCCACTTATCTCTGACGGAAGGTCAACCCCTGTTTTTTTATCAAAACCAAATAAAGAAAGATATTTTTTAATTCTTGAAATACCAAGCCCATCAATATTCTGATACCCTCCTCCAACTGCCATAAAATATGTATTAACAGAAAAGGCTAATGCCTTTTTAAGGTCAACAGAACCATACCGACGATGACCATAATTAGAAAAAATAGCAGGTTTTGAAGGATCGTAAGGATTTTCAATCCTAATGTAACCAGTATCATAAAAAGTTGTCCATGGAGTAATCACGCCTTCATTTAATGCCGCTGAAGCGATAAATGGTTTGATGGAAGAACCAGGTGGGTATCTCCCTGCAACTACCCTATTTAAAAAAGGACGAAATGGATTATTAGATAAATCAGAATACTCTTTTAAAGAAATTCCTTGGGAAAATAAATTATTATCAAAAGATGGAACAGAAACCATTGCCAGTACCTTTCCACTGCGAGGATCAAGAGCAACAGCTGCCCCTGTTTTAATTTCAGGATCTTTAAAATTTTTAATTTCATCGTAAATCTTTCTTTGGAGATTAGCATCAATATTTAAAATCAAACTATCCCCTGGTTTTGGATCAGAAATTTTTTTTGTCTCTAAAACATTACCGTAAATATCTACAACCTTAATATTCTTCCCAACTTGACCTCTAAGATTATCTTCATAATAAAACTCTAAACCTTCTTTTCCAATATCATCTGTAGAAAAATAATCTTTATTTTTTATTCTTTCTTTATCTTCTGGCCCAATTTTAAGCATATAACCTAAAATATGAGAAAATTTTTCTCCATCTTTGTATTTTCTTTTAAAATTATTAACTAGTTCAACACCAATAATTTGATCAGCTTTTGTTTGAATTTTAATAATTTCATCATCTGACAATTTGGGCTTTAAAATAAAATAAGTATTATTTTCTTTAATCTGTTTTTCAATTTCATTTATGGAAATATTTAATATTTCAGAAATAATCTTTAAAGAATCAGAATTAATCGATAGTGGGTCTATTAATAAATCTGTTTGATAAATATTTTCTACGAGAATTTCTCCATTTTTATCGTATATGATTCCTCTTGGCGCTGATATAGGAATAACTTTTTGATAATTATTTTGAGCGGCCTTTAATAAATCCTCTCCATTATTTAATTGAATATAAAAAAGTCTTATTATCAAAAAGGAAAAAACAAAAACTATTAGAATAAAAACTACAAAAAAAACATTTCTACCGATGGGGACGCCGATTCTCTTTAGTTTTTTTTGCATTTCTTTTTCTTTCTCTGCATCAAATAAAATTTCTTCGGGCTCAATTTCTTCTCTTTTATTTATTTCAATTTTATAATTTTTCATATTAACTTATATTTTTATACCATCTTCTTTTGTAAAAAAATTACCTGGCAGTTTAGAAAAAATAAAATATAAAATCATACCAAAAATACAATTTAAAAATGCTTGTTTTAAAAGTAAAACAATATCTAATTGATATCCAAAACCGCTGGTAATATTTTGTATTTGCGTAAAAAAACTTAAAGAAAATTCAAAAAGAAAACTTGAAATAAAAACTAAAATTAAAAATAAAACTAAGTTGTTTTCTAAAATATAGTTTCTAAATTTCAAAAATATCCAAGAAAATAAAAATAAAATTGGAGTAAATAAAAAATATGGAGAAAACATATCTAAAATAAAACCAGAGATAAAAACAATTAAAAAATATAAAAAATTATTTTGCATTTTTTGGGAAATAAAAATCAAAAAAAGAAAAATAAAACTGGGATAATAATTTAAAAAAATTTTGTTTGGATTTCCCACTTCTATAAAGATAAAAAATAATGCAATTAATATCCAAAAAAAATAAATTAAAAAATATTTTGTTTTCATTGTTAAATTTTATTTTAGAATAAAAAGATTATCTAAATCTTTCTGTTTAACAGCAAGCTCGATATAACACTTTTTTCCGGGGAGTATATCATTAACTTCGATTTTTTTAACACTACCAACTAAAACGTAAGTTTGAACGATTTGCGGAGAATAAAGTAAAATTAAATCACCCTCTTTAACATCTGCATCTTTTGATGGAAATTCAACTCTGGGATTTTCTCCGCCAATAAAAAGACCATTTTCTTTTGTTCTTAGAATATAAACTTCTTCACGAAATTGATTATCAAAAACTAACCTTACTTTTGAGAAATTTTTAAATACTTCACTAACCCTACCAAAAAAAATTCCATTTTTTACTAAAATATCATCTTTTTTAACTCCATCTTGACTTCCTTTATTAATAATGATTTCTTTCATTTGATTGGACGGTGAAGCACCAACAACTTGAACAAAAATCCGTGTAATTTTATCTTCTTGAAATAATTTAAGTTCATTTCTTAAATCTTCATTCTCTTTTTTAAGTAAATTAAATTGGAGATTTTCTGTCTGCAGTTTTTCATTTTCTGCTTTTAAATTAGCATTTTCTTTTAAACAATCGGATGAATTTTCTTGAAAAAAATCTGAAATTCCAAAACTAATCCCTGTAAAAATATTAGAAATAGGATAAACTATATTGGCAAAAAATCCTTTAATTGGAGAAATATAATCAAAACTATCTAAAAAAAACAAAACCGCAAATAAAAATACAATTCCAATTCCAATAAAAATATTTTTTTTCTTTGGCATATTATTTTATGTTTAAGATATTTATTTATTATTTGAATATTACTCAAAGCAAGGCTGTAAAAATTATATAAGATTATCATCTAGTCCCCTAATTACTTTAACCAATTCTAAATAACATTGTGTTAAAATTTTAATCTGCCTTACAATATTTTAACAAAACTATATAAACATTCAAGTAAGCATTGTTTTAAATATAATAAATAATAAAATTTTAAAATTAAAAAACCCTGGCTTTTTTACACTGCTGGAACAAATTATGTAAACGTTTTTGTGGCAACTACCTACTTTCGCCTTGTATAAAACAAGACTATCATCGGCCTTGGAGTATTTCACTTCTGAGTTCGGTATGGGATCAGGTGGGACAACTCCAGTATAGTCGCCACAAAAACGCACAATTTGTTGCAGTATAAAATAACCAGGGTAAAAATTAGATTTTTATTAAGGGATTGAAATCGGTCGATTAGTACCACTCGGCTAAACTCATTACTGAGCTTACACCTATGGCCTATCAAGGTTATCGTCTTTAACCGACCTTAATGAGTCCTTATCTTGGGATTGGCTTCGAACTTAGATGCTTTCAGTTCTTATCCAAAATCAACATAGCTACCCAGCAATGCCTTTGGCAAGACAACTGGCACACCAGAGGTTGACTCATTCCGGTCCTCTCGTACTAGGAATGAATTCCCTCAAGACTCAGCGCCCACGACAGATAGAGGACCAACCTGTCTTACGACGGTTTGAACCCAGCTCGCGTAACGCTTTAACCGGCGAACAGCCGGACCCTTGGGACCTTCTCCAGCCCCAGGATGCGTTGAGCCGACATCGAGGTGCCGAACAGGGCCGTCAATGTGGACTTTCGGGCCCTACCAGCCTGTTATCCCTGGGGTAACTTTTATCTGATGATCTTTTAGCCTTCTATAATGGCAAATCGGTTCACTAAGTTCTGGTTTCCCATTAGCTCGGGTCTTACCCCTCGCTATTAAGCCGGCTTATGCCTTTGCACTATCGCTCCGATTTCCATCCGGAGTTAGCCGACCTTAATAAACTTCTCCGTTACCTTTTAGGAGAAGAGCGCCCCACTCAAACTACCCGGCACTCACTGTCCCCCGATTTTTGTCGAGGTTAGAATTATTTTTTTAAAAGACGGGTGTTTCATTGACGGCTCCATTCCGACCGAAATCGGAACTTCATAGCCTCCCCGCTACGCTACGCATTTAAAAAAATAACCCAATAAGAACCTATAGTAAAGCTCCCAGGGTCTTTCCGTCTTGTCGCGGGTATGGGGCATCTTTACCCCAACTGCATTTTCACCGGGCTCCTCGTTGAGACAGTTCTCTGGTCGTTAAGCCTTTCATGCGGGTCGGAACTTACCCGACAAGGGGTTTCGCTACCTTAGGACGGTCAGAGTTACCGCCGACGTTTACTAGGGCTTCACTCGGTCAGCTTTTACGATTTAAAAATCGTAAAAACCGCCAAGATTGACCTTCTAGCACTGGTCAGGCCTCAGCCCCTATACTTCCTCTTACGAGTTGCGCAGGGACCTGTGTTTTTGATAAACAGTCGCCAGAGAAACGTTCGCTGCGGGACGTAACAATTTTGTACTTGCGTACAAAATTGTACATCCAGGCCTTATCCCGAAGTTACGGCCACTTTTTTGCCGAGTTCCTTAACGAGGACTCACCCGTTCGCCTTGGCACACTTGTGCCCACCTACCTGTGTTGGTTTTGCGGTACGAGTTCTATTGTATTTTAAATTCTCTCAAGATTTTCTAGGAAGAATGCTCTCCTAAGTTCATCGAATTTGCATTCGACTTCCCTCCACTCCATTGGACGAATCCTCAGAGCAGAAACGTAAATCCAATAATACGCTTAGGATACAATTCTCCGTCTCTTTTGAGAAAATACAATAGAAGGGTCGGAATATTAACCGACTGTCCATCCCGATAATCCTTTCGGATGCTCGGTTAGGTACGCCTAACCCTTGGTTGATTTACATTGCCAAGGAAACCTTAGGTTTGCGGCGTCTCGATTTCTCATCGAGATTGCGGTTACTCATGCCAACATTCTCTCTTCTAAGAACTCCACTACTTCTCACGAATATAGCTTCAGTGTTCTTAAAATGCTCCCCTACCCTTCTTGTCAAAAAAACAAGAAGCCGTATCTTCGGTATTCTCCTTAAGACCCGTAAATCTTCAACGCCTCCTTTCATCTACTACAATCAAAAAGATTGTAGTAGATAGATCGAATGGTGAGTTGTTACACACTCTTTAAAGGATAGCTACTTCTAAGCTAACCTCCCATCTGTCTTTGAAAGAAGACAATCTTTAAATCACTTAGGAGAAATTTAGGGACCTTAGATGACGGTCTGGGCTGTTTCCCTTTTGAGCAATGGAGCTTATCCCCATGCTCTGACTAGTAGAAACCTCTTATCGGCATTTGAAGTTTGGTTGGAAGAACCGGACAGAGTCCAAGTAATTCCATCCAGAGCTCTACCTCCGACAGAGTATAACTACCGCTAGCCCTAAAGCTATTTCGGGGAGAACCAGCTATTCCCAGGCTCGATTAGCTTTTCACTCCTTACCACAGCTCATCCCACCGTTTTGCACCGCGGACGGGTTCGGACCTCCCTCCATATATTCTATGGAGTTCATCCTGGCCATGGTAAGCTCGCCTGGCTTCGGGTCTTATTCATCCCCTTTTTGACGCACTATTAGTACTCGCTTTCGCTATGCCTCCGTCCCATAGGACTTAAACAAAGGAGATAAATAAACTCGTTGGCTCGTTCTGCAAAAAGCACGCCATCAGCCTTACCAAGGTAAGACCTTTGACTCTTTGTAGGTATATGGTTTCAAGTTCTATTTCACCGCCCTTACCGGGCTACTTTTCACCTTTCCCTCACGGTACTGGTTCACTATCGGTCTTGAGAAGTATTTAGTCTTGGCTGAGTAGTTCAGCCTGCTTCCCACCAAGTTTTCATACTTAATGGTACTCAAGAATAAGTACTAGGAGCATGAAATCGTTTTCATCTACGGGGCTGTCACCCTTTATAGCTCTACTTTCCAGTAGATTCGACTAACGAAATTTCATCTTATAGGCTCCTCTTGAAGTTTTTACGCTCCAAGACGTACTTACCTTACAACCCCCAATTACTAAAGTAACTGGGTTTGGACTCTTCCCTGTTCGCTCGCCGCTACTGAGGGAATACACTACTAATAACTTAAATTATTAGTAGCTATTTTTTTCTTTTCCTCCGCTTACTGAGATGTTTCACTTCAGCGGGTATGCCGTCCTTTGATTACTCTTAGGACTGTCGTGGTTTTACCACGACGGGTTTCCCCATTCAGAAATCCCCGGATCAAAGGTTGCTAGCCACCTCCCCGAGGCTTATCGCAGGCACGCCACGTCTTTCATCGCCTTCTCAAGCCAAGGTATCCTCCATATACCCTTATTTTCAATCCCTTAATAAAAATCTAATTACAATTAATTTTTATTAATAATTATATATGACAATTCGGAAATTTTATATTATTTTAGAGAGCTATCCAAACTATCGTCGCTTTAACAATACAGACAATTTAAAAACGCCGCAGAAGCGACGTTTACTTAAACTACGGAAGCTTGTCGCTTCTTTATCCTGAAAAAAATTTATAATATCTTATATTCATTATCATGATTATCTTACCTAATTAATATTTTATACTATATTAAACAAAAAGTCAAGTATTTGCACTAGAAAGGTATATAGGTAATATTTTAAGGTATTTTTCTTGAAAATTAATTAATTGGTGATATATTATTGATCTTTTAATATTTTAAAATTTTAATATCTATCTCATTTTTTTCGCTAATCTATTTTTTAATTCTTTTTTATATTATAATTAAGAAAAGCTAAATTTACACCACAAAAACCGCCAAAATTACGCTATAAATTGTTCGAAATATTCAAATTATTCAGCCCGTTAGAAGATGGGAAATCTCTAGTGACAATTCAAGTCGTTAATTTTTAGTTTTGTTTTTAGTTATCGTTAATTCTTTAATACTTTAATTCTTTAATATTTTAACATTGTAATACTTTAACATTTTAATTGAATTATGTTCGAATTACACACCAATCTTAAACCCGCTGGTGGACAACCAGAGTGCATTAAAAAACTAACTAATAATATTAAAATAGGGAAAAGATTTAATACTCTCCTCGGAGTTACCGGCTCTGGAAAAACATTCGTAATGTCGCATGTTATTAAAAATATCCAAAAGCCTACACTTATTCTTTCTCACAATAAAACACTTGCTGCCCAACTTTATCAAGAATTTAAAGAATTTTTTCCAGAAAACGCAGTTAATTATTTTGTTTCTTACTATGATTATTATCAACCAGAAGCGTATATTCCTCAAACAGATACATATATAGAAAAAGACGCTAAAATTAATGAAACAATTGATAGATTAAGACATGAGGCAGTTCAAAATATTCTTACAAGAAATGATACAATTATTGTTGCTTCTGTTTCTGCAATCTATAATATTGGCTCTCCAGAGTACTATCAAAAAATATCTTTCACTCTTAAAAAAGGAACTAAAATTAAAAGAAGAGATCTTTTAAAGGTGCTGGTTAATCTTCAATATGAAAGAAATGATTTTGAGTTTTTACCAGGAAGATTTAGAATAATTGGCAATATTATTAACATTTTCTCGCCCACTGGAAAAGAAATTATAAAATTAGAATTACAAAATGATCAAATTTTTCGGATTCTTGTAAATAATAACGAAAAAACAAAAACATTTTCTGAAATGACTTATGGAAAATTTAAAGAAGAAAAAGAAATTACAATTTTCCCAGCAAAATTTTGGGTCTCACCTCAAGATAAATTAGAAATCGCTTTAAAAAATATTGAGATCGAACTCTCAGAAAGATTAAAACAACTTAAAAAAGAAAAAAAATTTCTTGAAGCAGAACGTCTTAAAAAAAGAACAGAATATGACCTATCAATGATTAGAGAAATTGGTTGGTGCAGTGGCATTGAAAATTACTCAGCACATCTTGAATTTAGAAAACCAGGATCACCTCCTTTTACATTAATAGATTATTTTCCAAAAGATTTTATTACATTTATTGATGAATCTCATCAAACAATTCCTCAAATAAAGGCAATGTATGAGGGAGACAGAAAAAGAAAAGAAACATTAATTGAATACGGATTTCGCTTGCCATCCGCCCTTGATAATAGACCATTAAAATTTAATGAATTTATCAAAAAAGTAAAGCAAGTCGTCTTTGTTTCGGCTACACCTGGTAAATATGAAATGAAAAAAGCAAAAGAAGAAAATTCATTGGTTGAGCTTATTATTAGACCCACCGGTCTTCTTGATCCTAAAATTGAAATAAAACCTACAAAAAACCAAATTCAAGATTTAATAAAAGAAATTGAAAAAGCTATTTCACAAAAAGAAAGAGTTCTTGTGACTACTTTAACTAAAAGATTGGCAGAAGATATCGCTGATTTTTTAAAAGAAAAAAAATTTAAAGTACACTATCTTCATTCTGAAATTAAAACATTAGATAGACCTGGTATTTTAAGAGATTTACGTCTTGGAAAATATGATGTTATTGTGGGGATAAATCTTTTAAGAGAAGGTCTTGATCTTCCAGAAGTAGCGCTTGTCGCAATCTTAGACGCAGATAGAGAAGGTTTTTTAAGAAATGAAACAACACTAATTCAAACAATGGGAAGAGCAGCAAGGCATCCAAATGGTAGAGTTATTCTTTATGCTGATAAAATTACAAAATCAATGGAAAAAGCAATTAAAGAAACAGAAAGAAGAAGAAAAATACAAAAGATTTATAATGAAAAACACCACATCAAGCCAGAAGCAATTCAAAAAGCAATAAGAGATTGGGGATTTGATCAAAAAGAAGAGGTGCTTCCCGAAGATATTTTAGAACTTGCTAAATTAAAAGATATAAAAGCATTAGAAAAAGAAATGAAAATTGCTGCACAAAATTTAGATTTTGAAAGAGCGGCAAAAATTAGAGATGAAATTTCTCAATTAAAAAAGCAATAGTATAAATTACTCTTTTTTCTTTGAACGAAGCATTAAATTTTTAAGTGCAACTCGAGGCGGTTTGTTTTTATATAAAACATCGTAAACCTCATTTGTTATCGGCATAGAAACATTATAATTTTTACTTAATTTATAAACTGCCCGCACTGCAGTCACACCCTCAGGAATACCTCTTATTTTAGTTTTATCATTTATATCAAGCATCTCATTTAAAATATCTTCCATTTTTTCTCCCATACCAATTCTTTCACCAAATGTTCTATTGCGACTCTCAAAACTCATACACGTTGTTGCCAGGTCACCAAGACCAGAAATTCCAAAAAATGTTCTTTTTTTTGCACCCATTTTTATACCCAATCGTTGAATTTCAGCAAGTCCTCTTGTTAAAATTGCTGCTTTACTATTAGCTCCAAAACCAAGACCATCTGATATACCTGCTGCAATTGCAATAATATTTTTAAGTGCACCTCCCAATTCTACTCCCAATACATCATTATTTCTGTAAACCCTGAAATATTCAGTAAAAAAAATTTCTTGTAATTCTTTAGAAATTTTTTCATTTTTCGACGATATGACTGCTACTGTAGGAATTTCTCTTACTACCTCGTTAGCGATTGTTGGACCTGAAAGTACTGCAAAATTAATTAATCCAAATTCTTCTTTTATAATTTCAGATACTGTTTTTAAACTTCTATCCTCTATACCCTTAATAACACTTACAAATATTTGTTTTTTGTTTTGAAAATTCACTTTTTTTAAAACAGAACGTAAAAATTTCGAAGGAATTGCTAAAATAACAACATCAGAATTAAGTATAACTTTATTTATGTTTTTTTCTATTTTAATTTTTTGAGGGATTTTTACCCCTGGTAAATATTTTATATTTTCTCTTTTTTCATCAAGAATTCGAAGATATTCAGGAAAATTACCCCAAAGTGTAACTGGATAACCCTTTTTTGAAAGCAAAATAGATAACGTCGTCCCCCAAGCGCCATCACCTAAAATTCCGATTTTATAAATTTTATCCATAAATTAAAATATAATTACTACTGGGATACACACTGATTAAATTCATTTACTTGTTGGTTATAATTTTTTAAATTTTTATTAAATTCAGATAATATATTTTGGAGATTATTAACTAAAGCATTGTATTCATTAATTTTTTTGTTAGTTAAACTATAATTTTGATTTAATTTTTGATTATATTCGTCGCTTATTTTTATTATTATATCTTGCCCCTCTTTTTGAAGTTTTTCTCCATTGGTCCAGTATTTTTCTGCTTCTTCTTTATTTAATGTTTCGTTATAAATTCTATCTCCTTGTTCTATTAAATCGTTACCCTGTTTTATTAAATTTGTACCTTCTTGAATTTTAGCCGTCCCCTCTTGATATATTTGATTCCATTCTTTTTGTAAATTTTCAATTTCAATTTTCAAATTATTAATCTTTTCTTGCAAGGCATTAATTTCTTTACGTTGATTTTCAATACTCAAAGATAAATTACTATCTGGCACCGGACAATCAGAAAGAGGCCTTGCAAAAATTTGAACTATTAAAAATGTTTCTCTACCATTAAAAAAAGCTTTTTGAACATTTACACCAATTTCTTTAAATTTTGAATCTAAAATATTTGCCCTGTGTCCGGGGCTTGCCATCCAAGCCTTAACCACTTCATTTTCATTTGAAAAATTACCCAATGCTAAATTTTCTCCAAGATTTAAATATTGATAATTTACTTTTTCGACAAAATAAGATACGCTCAAACCTTCAGGAGAAATATGATCAAAATATTGATTTTTTACCATATCAAGATTTTTTTCTTCTGCCGCTTTATCTAAAAGAGCATTTTCACTTAATGGTTTGATCCCTGCATTTTCTCTCTCAATATTTGTAAAATAAATAATTTTACTGGAGAGTAAATTTTCAACTAAAACATTATTTTCTTTAACCTCAAGGGGCCCTGGTAAACTTTCTTTTTTTTCTTCTTTTTGAATGGGTTCTTCTGAAACTTTAGTTAAATTATCTGTTTCTACTTTTGGAGAACCAAGTTGTGTCTGTGTATGTATATTTGAAATAGAAGAAGTATTTTCTTCTTGTAAGGGAAGATTTAAAAAAACAACACTCCCTGCAAAAATAATAACAATTAATAAAATAAGCCACTCAACGTTTATAAAATTTTCAAGTTTCATATATTAACCAAGTAATCTTATTGTTATTCCTATAATCGCTAAAACTACACTAAATATCCAAAATCTCATCGTGATTTTCTCTCTTTCCCAACCTTTTGCTTCTAAATGATAATGAAGAGGCGATGCTAAAAATATCTTTTTTTTAAAAAATTTTTTAGAAATAAGTTGTATTATAACAGAACCAGCCTCAACAACTAAAGGCGCTGCAATAATAGGCAAGACCAAGACAGAATCTGTTAAAAAAGCAACAACAGCCAAAGTAACTGTTAATGCCAAAGAGCCCGTCTCTCCCATATAAAAACGTGCTGGAGGAATATTAAACCACAAAAAAGAAAGAGTGGTTCCTGCAATTACAGAACAAAAAGCGGCTATATCAATTTGATTATTAAAAAAAGCAATTATTGAGAAAGCGCCAAAAATCACAGCAAAAACTCCTCCCGCCAAACCATCGATGCCATCGATAACACCTCCAGACCAACAAGCTAATGTAACAATAATAAAAAGAAGAATATACCACATTCCCAAATAAAAATCACCATTTCCTGGTATATGAATCGTTTGAATATCAAGTTTTGCAAAAAACCACCACCCACCAATAAGCCCAATTAATAAAACGATTAAAAATCTTTGCAAAAAAGTTAAACCTCCAGCAATATATTTTCCCTTGCCTTTTACTTGTAAAAAATCATCTAAAAATCCTAAAATGCCTGCCGCTGTTAGAGCAAAAAATGGAAGCCATGTCTGAGAACGAGAAAGAAAATTAAATTTTTGAAATAAATAAATATCAGGAAAAATATTAGCAAGAAAGAAAAAAATTAAAGCAACCAAAAGTGCTACGAGCCAAATTAAAATACCGCCAAACCGAGGCACAGAAACTTCTCTTTCACTGTTAAATTTATTAAAATATACTGCCTCTTTGCCATCTATTGTTTTTTTTCTTACCTCCTTTCGCCAAAGTTTGTGTTTATATAAAATATTAGTTAAAAAAGGGGTTAATAAAACAGAAATTACACTGGCAATCGCCCCTAATGATAAAATTTTAATTACGCTAATAACTATATCTTCCATAAAAATTAAAAATAATTATTTCCATAAATAAGCAATTTTTAACCAATCGATAAACTCTCTTGCCCTTAAAGTTCTATCATCTGTTCCCAAAAGCAGGATAACTAAAATATCTTTTAAATTTTCTGGTGGCTTTAAAAAAAGTAATATACAATCACCTGCTTCTTTGGTAAATCCTGTTTTACCCCCGAGAATATTTTCTTCTCCTAAAAGTTTATTAGTATTTAATTCAAAATGCTCATATCCACTTAAAGAAATAAATCTAACCTCTTTACGAGAAATGATATCAATAATTTCAGGATAATTTTGAAAGATAAAATAAGATATATCTGCTAGATCTTGAGAAGTTGAATATTGAGAATTGCAATCAGAAAGACCATGAACATTACAAAAATGTGTATTTTCAGCTCCAATTATTAAGACTTTTTCATTCATTAAATTAACAAAATTATCCTCACCTATCTTTTCTGCCAAAGCAGTAGCTGCATCATTAGAAGAAGCTACAAGAAGCAAATTCAAAAGGTCGTTAAATTTTATCTTTTCATTTACTTTTAAATCACCAGCTGTGCCCTCAGTTAAAACAGCATTTTTAGAAATCTCAACGATGTCGTCTTTATTGTATATATCTAAAGCAACCATGGCAGTAACTAATTTTGTGAGTGAAGCAATAGGAAGTTTTTTTTCAATGTTTTTTTGATAAAGTATTTTTTTTTGTCGATTATTAGAAAAAAGAATTGCTATTCCTGCTTTTTCTTTTAAATCTGGTTCTGAAACAGACCAGTTACGAATAGGGAAAAAATCTGGCTTCGTAGTCTGAATAAAATAAGGACTATCAAATAAGATATTCTCTTTTGAGAAAAAAATTTCTCCACCTCCCTCTTCTTTAAGAAATTTTGCATCTTTATTTAAAACCTGGTATTCAAAAGGTTTATTAAAAAAAATAAATAAAAATAAAACAACGATAGCCACTCCTATTAAAAAAATACCAGCATATTTTAATGATCTCATAAAATAGATTTTTAAAAAATTATTTGATTATTTTGATTTTATTTTATTAATTTTTATTTTTAACTCCTGAAGTTGATCTTTGCTCACCTCACTTGGGGCATCCATCATTAAATCTCTACCATCACCGGTTTTGGGAAAAGCAATAACATCACGAATACTATTTTGATTTAAAACTATCATCAAAAATCTATCGATACCCGGAGCAATTCCCCCGTGAGGAGGTACACCATATTCAAATGCTTCAAGCAAATGACCAAATTGTTTTCGTATCACTTCTTTGGAATTCCCCATTACCTCAAAAACCGCCTCTAAAATCTCTGGCTTATAAGATCTTAAACTTCCCCCTCCAACTTCATATCCATTTAAAACAAAATCATACTGATATGCCAAGATATTTTCTGGATGGGCCTTAATTTCTTTGATATCTTCTGTTTGGGGTCTTGTAAATGGATGGTGAATAGCATCCCACCGCTTTTCTTCTTTTTTCCATTCAAACATTGGAAAATCTACCAAAAACGCAAAAGCAAGTTCGTCAGGATCTTTTTTATTTTTTCTTAAATCTGGTTTATCGGTTTTATATTTTTTAATTGTTTCTCTGGCATCTAATCTTGGAAATGGAATTTGAGTTATTTTTTTTGATGGGAAAAGTTTTTTTACCAATTTAATATACATCTCTTCAACCAAATTTAAAATTTCCTCTTGACTGATAAATGCCATCTCAATATCAAGTTGAGTAAATTCTGCTTGGCGATCAGCCCTTGGATCTTCATCTCGAAAACAACGAACAATCTGAAAATACCTTTCAACACCTCCTACCATTAAAATTTGCTTATATTGCTGAGGTGATTGTGGAAGAGCATAAAATTTTCCAGGGTGCAAGCGAGATGGTACTAAAAAATCACGCGCTCCTTCTGGAGTGGATTTTGAAAGAATTGGTGTTTCTATTTCTAAAAATCCTCTTTTTCCAAGAAAATTTCTAAAAAAGGAAATAACCATTTGCCTCTGCCAAAAATTTTCTTGAAAACCTTTATCTCTAAACTCAAGATAGCGATATTTTAAACGTACCTCTTCTTTGACTTTCTCTCTTTCTCTAAAATCAAAAGGTAGCGGTCGTGCTTTTGAAAAAAGCTTAATTTTTATAGGTGAAACTTCTAAATCACCAAATGCCGTATCTTTATCTTGGGTACCCGTGGGTCTTTTTTGTACTATACCTATAACTTCAATCGTTGATTCTTCTGTGAGTGTTTTTACAGTATTATAAATTACCTTTTTTGACTTGGAAACAACTACCTGCAACCTTCCACTACCATCTCTAACATTAAAAAAAATAAGGCCGCCATGATTTCTTATTTTTTCAACAAAGCCACAGATTTTTATTTTTTTATTAATTTTTGAAAAAGAATCTTTAATAAGTGTTCGTTTCATAAAAATATTATAAAAAATTTATTTCATAATCTATTATAACTAAAATTAAATAATTTCTCAAGCAAATAATTTAATATTAATCTCACTGGGCATCTTATTTTTATTTTAAATTTTATTTTAAATTCAAATCTATTTTTTTTTGTTTATTTTGTAAAAAATATCTACAAAAAAGAATCCACCAATAGGTGGATTCTTAAAAAATCAAATATTTGCTGAAAATAAAAACTTTATCTATCAAAATTTTATATTTTCGCTTTATTTTAAAAAATTCTATTCTTGTTTCTCTTCTTGTGAAGCTTCTTCCGGTGGAGCTTGTGATTTTTGTTCTTCCTGGGGCGTTTCTACCGACTCTCCTTGAGAAGATTCTCCTTCTTCAACTTTCCCTTCTTCTGAAATTTTTTCTTCTCCTTTAGTAAGATACCAAATCATTAAAGCGATAACAATAATTATTATAATTATCCAAACCCACATTACTGCATCCATATTTTTATTTAATGTTTATCAATGACCTTTCTATGCTTTATTATAGAAAATAAATCATTAAAAATCAACTAAAAAATTAATATAAAATTAATATAACAATTAATGAGAAAGAAATAATTATAAATATAAATTTAATAACTCTAAAATTCTATTTTCGCTTTAGGATATGATCCGAGTATTTTTAAAAATAAACAATTCTGTTTTAAAATTTCTAAGACCTCTATAATTATCTTGTCTTTATAATGTCCCTCAAAGTCTAAATAAAAATTATACTCAAATGGTTTACCAATAATTGGGCGGGATTCAATTTTTGTAAGATTAATATCACAAATGCTAAAAATACCTAATGCTTTATAGAGTGTGCCGGGACTATGTTTTAAGGTAAAAACAATGGAGGTTTTATCATTTTTAGTTTGTCCTTTTTCTTTTTTTGAAACAATAAAAAAACGTGTAAAATTTTTTTTATTGGTTTCTATCCCTTTTTTTAAAATATTCATATTATAAACCCTTGCTGACCTTTCACTAGCAATTGCTGCAGAATTTTTTAATTTTTTTGTTTTTAACATTTTTACACTTCCTGCAGTATTATAAAATGGAATTAATCTAACATTTAATTTTTTCAAAAACTCTTGACATTGACCTAACGCTTGCAGATGAGAATAAACATCTTTAATAGAATCTAATTTTACTCCTTTTTCAGCAATCAAACAGTGTTCAACCCTTAAAATCAATTCCCCAAAAATTTTAAGATTAGTTTTTAAAAGTAGATCATAATTTTGACCAACACTGCCCTCTAAAGAATTTTCAATAGGTAAAACTCCATAATTGGCTTTTCCTTTTTCAACCAATCTAAAAACATCTTCGAATGTTGCACAAGGGATTGTTTTAACATCTTTATTAAAAAATTTTAACGCTGCCTCTTCAGAATAAGCACCAATTTCCCCCTGAAAGGCAACCTTATTTTTTTTGTAATTCTCTGCCATATTGAATTAAAATTTTTGTTATTTTCTCAATTGTTGTTTGGTTTAATTTAAATTTTTTAGCCAGTATTTTTGCTTTTTCTATTTCTTCTTTTTCTCTTTGAGAATCTACTATTGACATCTTTTCCTCCTTTTTTATATTACCAATTTCCAAAACAATATTTTTTTTTGCAATTAATTCAATTAATTCTTCAGTTATTTTATCTAATTTTTTTCTTAAAAATTTAATTTTTCTTTGATTTGTAGTCATTATATTATACAAAAGTAAGCCATTTTAAATATTTCTTTTCCCTGCCCCTTACTATTCTCTCAAAATATTCTTTAATTTCTAATGTTGTAGGACCAATTTTTCCATCTTTAATTTTTTTGTTATCAATTTGAGAAATAGGACAAATTTCAATTGCTGTACCAGCAAAAAATGCTTCATCCGCTGATTTTATTTCTTCAACCTTTATATTTTTTTCTTTAACAGAAATTTTTAAATCCTGAGCTATTTTTATAATGCTATCCCTGGTAATTCCAGGTAAAATACTACCGAGAGATGGAGTAAAAAGTTTATTTTTTTTAACCATAAATATATTTTCTCCAGGTCCTTCTGCTACACAGCCCTTATAGTCTAAAAGTATGGCTTCATCAAAACCAAACTCTTTTGCTTCAAGAGTAGCAAAAATTGAATTTACATAATAACCAGAAATTTTAAAAGACATCGGGCAAGATTTTGGATGAAGACGA
>ERZ795051.3224-NODE-3224-length-16901-cov-8.249495_pt1 | contig 16901 bp, 14 predicted proteins | sample MGYA00375135_ERZ795051 | MGnify/ENA primary metagenome ERZ795051 (study PRJEB30180, sample SAMN05720222) | activated sludge metagenome | isolation source: Anaerobic digester | place: Japan | collected 2015-05-26 ... | reverse complement strand
GTCGGAGATCATGCTCGCCCCTGCGCTCCGCGTGGGGGCGATGAGCCGGACGCTCCCGCGTCCAACAACCCCGCGTTCGTTCTCGGGGTTCGGCTGTGGGCGGGGCCTCCGTGCCCCGCGTCCTGCCGCCTCCTCGCGGGGGACAGAGCCCCCGCCCACAAGCCTGCAACCCCAACCTCCCGCGGGTTCGCAACCCGCGGGAGGTTCCCGACTCTTCCCCGAAGACGAAGAGGCCGCGGAGCGGCCAAGAGGCCCGTCCCCACGCAGAGCGTAGGGACGAGAGAAGAAGTCGGAGATCATGCTCGCCCCTGCGCTCCGCGTGGGGGCGATGAGCCGGACGCTCCCGCGTCCAACAACCCCGCGTTCGTTCTCGGGGTTCGGCTGTGGGCGGGGCCTCCGTGCCCCGCGTCCTGCCGCCTCCTCGCGGGGGACAGAGCCCCCGCCCACAAGCCTGCAACCCCAACCTCCCGCGGGTTCGCAACCCGCGGGAGGTTCCCGACTCTTCCCCGAAGACGAAGAGGCCGCGGAGCGGCCAAGAGGCCCGTCCCCACGCAGAGCGTAGGGACGAGAAAGGGGGGCAGAGCGCAGGGACGAGAAAAGGGGGAGCAGAGCGTAGGAACGAGGGAGGGCGCAGCAGGGCCTCCCTCCCGAAGGTTCCAATCCCTTCGGGAGGGTAACAGGAAGGGCGAGCGCTGGGGGCCCCTCCCGCCGAAGTCGGGCGCCCGCTCCGGCCGGCAGGCTCACAGCGAGTTGAGATAGGCGATCAGGTCGGCCAGCTCCTCCGGCGAGAGCTTCGACGTGACGCCGTGCTTGTCTTCCTTGTTGAAGGCCGTGAAGACTTCCTCGAGGGTGGCGGCGCGGCCGTCGTGCAGGTAGGGCGCCGTGCGGTACACTTCGTTGAGCTTGGGCGTGTAGAACCGGTCGGTGGGCTTGTCGTAGGCGCCCAGCGTGCCCACGTCGTAGGCCTTCAGATCGGTGTAGTTGGCCCCGGAGTGGCAGGTGCTGCACTTGGCCTTGCCGTCGAAGAGCTTCTTGCCGCGCTCGGCCGCCTCGCTGAGCTTGCCGTTCACCAGGAAGGGGTTGGGGTCGGCCTTCAGCGACTTCAGGTAGTCGTCCACCGCCGTGGCGGTCTCCTCGGGCACGACGGCGAAGAGGATGAAGCGGAAGCCGGCGCGCACCGCCACGTCGGCCGTCTGGCGCACGCCCATGGCCATCACGGGCGCCGTGACGTGCGAGTAGACGAGCGAGCGGGTCTTCTTGTGGTTGCCCATGCCGTCGTTGAGGAGGTCCCAGCGGAGGCCGTCCATGCGCGCGTCGCTGGGGTGGCAGGTGGCGCAGCTCTGCCATTTCTGGAAGCAGAGCTCGGCGTCGTGGAAGGCGATGGCGCCCTTGCGCACCTGGTCGGGCTCGGGCTGCGGGCCGACGGGGATGTTCCTGGCGAGGTTGCCGGTCTCGGTGTCCATCACGCACAGCGCGCCGCCGAAGTAGGTGGGCACGTAGAGCTGCTTGCCGTCGGGCGACAGGGCGATGCCGCGCGGCCCGCGCTCGAAGGGCCGGTCGGCCGCGTGCAGATAGAGCAGCGTGCGGCCGCCCACGGGGAAGCGCTGGATCAGCTCGGCGAAGTACATGGCCATCAGGTCGTTGACGAGCTGGAAGCGGTACTTGGGGTCCTTCTTGACTTCGGCCCAGGGGTTGATGTTGGCCGAGCCGAGGCTCTTGGCGTACTGGTCGGGCACGTTGCCGGAGAGCATCTCGACGAGGCGGCCCACGTCAAGACGGGCCACCTCGTGGCAGCCGCTGAGGCTGACCCACAGGGTCTTGCCGTCGGCGGTGAGGGCGGCGCCCCAGGGGTCGGCCGCGCCCAGGTCAATGCTGTCCAGCAGCATCGTCGCGTACAGCTCGTCCTTCTGGAGGTCAATCACGGAGAGGGCCGAGGTGTTCATCCAGCCGCGCTCGAGCTGGGTCGTGGGCACCTGGAAGCGCGACACGCCGTGCAGCAGGTAGGCCCACTTGCCGTCGGGCGAGATGCACACGGTGCGGCCGTTCGTCGAGCCGCCGGGCAGCTTGATGGTCGAGCCCGTCTTGCCGTCCTTGGCATCGAAGAGGCTCACCGACATGGCGGTCGAGCTCTCGGTGGCTGGGCCGGTGGCGAGGGCGTTGCTCACCACCACGCGGGCCTCGTCGGGCGTCACAGCGGCGAACATCGGCTCGCGCACGCAGCGCACGCGGAACTTCTCGACCATCTCGCCGAGATCGATCACCGACACGTTGCCCGAGCCCATGTTGCACACATAGAGGCGGTTGGCCTTGGGCGCCACGGCGAGGCCCGTGGGGCGGTAGCCCACGGGGATGCGCTTCGTCTCCTTGCCGTTCTCGGTCGAGAGGGCGGCCACGGCATTGGCGGTCTGGAGCGCGACGAACAGCGTCTTGCCATCGGGCGAGAGCGCGATGCCGGCCGGGCCGCCGGCCGCCTTCCACTCGGCGACCGGTTTGCCGGCGGCGGGGTCCACCACCACGATGCAGTCGGCCGTGTGGTCCGAAACGTACACCGCCTTGCCGTCGGCCGACACCGCGGCCGCGTACGGCGAGCGGTAGGTGCCCGCCCACGCCGAGGCCGCGAGGCCGAGCACGCCGCACAGCAGAACCACACGAGAGGCCAGTCTTGTCACGGCGCGGTCTCCTGAATGCGAGCGATAGATTCCCTCTGCCCTCCCGGCCCTGTATCCCATCCAAATACCCCAAAGTCGAATCAAATGCAAGTCCCGATGGCCCAAGGCCGCCGCGGGGCCGCGCCGGGCGGGGCGCGCCATCACTTGCGGCGCGAGGGCATCCCCGCTATAGTGTACCGGGCGCGGAGCCAACCCGCAGGCCCGCTGCCGGCGCCCGCTGGCGCGATGTCGGATCAAAGGAGAAACCATGCCCGTCGAACCCAGCCGCCGCACGTTTCTCGGGCGAGCCGCCGCGTCGGCCGCGGCGCTCGCCGCGCCCACGATCGTCCCCGCCTCGGTCTTCGGCCAGGCCGCGCCCAGCGAGCGCGTGCAGCTCGGCCACATCGGCGTCGGCGGGCAGGGCAGCGGCCTGCTCGGCGGCTTCGTGGGCCTGCCCATGGCCATGAGCGTGGCCGTGTGCGACCCCGTGACCCAGCGCCGCGAGGCCGCGGCCAGCCGCGTCGAGCACGCCTATGCCGGCAAGGCCGACCGCGCGACGTTCAAGGGCTGCACGCCGCACAACGACTTCCGCGAGCTGCTGGCCCGCGCGGATGTGGACGCCGTCATCGTGGCCACGCCCGACCACTGGCACGTGCCCATCGCGCTGGCCGCCGTGAAGGCGGGCAAGGACGTCTACGTGGAGAAGCCCCTGGGCGTGAGCGTGGCCGAGGACAAGGCCCTGCGCGAGGCCGTGCACCGCTACGGCCGCATCTTCCAGTACGGCACCCAACAGCGCTGCTTCAGCACCCACTGCGCCTTCGGCTGCGAGCTGGTGCGCAACGGCTACATCGGCGAGCTCAAGGCCGTGCACGTGGTGGCGCCCAACGGCGCCACGGGCGGCAACCCCGCGCCCCAGCCCGTGCCCGAGGGCCTCGACTACGACCTGTGGCTCGGCCCCGCCCCCTGGGCGCCCTTCTGCAACGACCGCGTGTTCGGCGTGGGCCGCTGGCACATCTACGACTACGCGCTCGGCTTCATCGCCGGCTGGGGCGCCCACCCGCTCGACATCGCCCACTGGGGCTATCCCCACATCCCCGTCGAATACCGCGGCACCGGCCTCATCCCCACCGAGGGCCTCTTCGACACCGTGGTGAACTGGAACGTCCAGGGGCGCTACGCCAGCGGCGTCGAGTTCACCCTCAAGCCCGGCGGCGACCTTACCACCTTCGTGGGCACCGAGGGCTGGGTGGCCCCCTCGCGCGGCGGCATCACCGCCGAGCCGCGCTCGCTCCTCTCCGTCAAGATCAAGCCCGACGAGATTCACCTCCTCCAGGACACCCACCACTACCGCAACTTCGTCAACGCCTGTCTCACCCGCACCGCGCCGGCCAGCGACATTGATTCGGCGGTGCAAAGCGACTTCATGAGCCATCTGGGCGACATCTGCATCCGCGAGGGCCGCACCATCCGCTGGGACCCCAAGGCCGAGACCATCGTGGGCGACCCCGACGCCGCGCGCCGCCTCAGCCGCGCCCTGCGCAGCCCGTGGCACTTGTGAGGAACGCCCCACCCGCCGCACGCGCGGCACACGGGGTCGCTGCCGCGCGCGAGGCGATCGCACGGAGGAAGAGAGCATGAGAGTGAGGTTGCTTGCGGTCGGGCTCTGCGGCGTGGTACTGCTCGGCAGCCTGGCGGCCGCCGGCCAGCCCGCGGCCGGGCCATGGACGCAGTTCCGCGGCCCGAGGGGGCAGGCCATCAGCGCCGAGAAAGGCCTGCCCGTCACCTGGGGACCGCAGGAGGGCATCGCGTGGAAGGCCGACCTGCCCGGCGGCGGGGCCTCCACGCCCATCATCCTGGGCGACCGCATCTTCCTCACCTGCTTCAGCGGCTACCTGGTGCCCGGCGAGCCGAAGGGCGAACTCGACCAGCTCAAGCGCCACGTCGTCTGCCTGAGCCGCCGCGACGGCAAGCTGCTCTGGAGCAAGACGGTGCCCGCCAAGCTGCCCGAGGAGCCGACCATCCGCGAGCACGGCTACGCGGCAAACTCGATGTTCACCGACGGCGAGCGGGCCTACGCCTTCCTCGGCAAGTCGGGCGTCTTCGCCTACGACCTCGACGGCAAGCCGCTCTGGCAGGCCGACGTGGGGTCGAGGACCAACGGCTGGGGCACGGCGGCCTCGCCCATCCGCTACGGCGACCTGCTTATCATCAACGCCAGCGTCGAGAGCGAATCCCTCATCGCCCTCGACCGCGCGACGGGCAAGGAGAAATGGCGCGCGCCCGGCATCAAGGAGTCGTGGAACACCCCCATCCTCGTGCCCGTGGGCGAGAAGGTGGAACTCGTCCTGGCCATCGGCGGCAAGGTGCTCGCCTTCAACCCCGACACCGGCGCGCCGCTCTGGTCGGCCGCGACCGACATCCCCTGGTACATGGTCCCCAGCCTCGTGGCCGGCGACGGCGTGGTCTACTGCATCGGCGGGCGCGGCACGGGCGGGGCGCTCGCCGTCCGCTGCGGCGGGCGCGGCGACGTGACCGCCTCGCACCGCCTGTGGACGCTCAAGAAGGGCTCGAACGTCTCGTCGCCCATCCTGCACGAGGGCCACCTCTACTGGGCGCACGAGAACGAGGGCATCCTCTACTGCGTCGAGGCGAAAACGGGCCAGGTCGTCTACGAAGAGCGGCTTCCGCGGGCCGGGCAGTTCTACGCCTCGCCCGTGCTGGCCGACGGCAAGCTCTACTACACCAACCGCGGCGGCCGCACCTATGTTGTGGCGGCCAAGCCGAAGTTCGAGCTGCTCGCGACCAACGAGCTGGGCCGCGTGGGCACCTTCAACGCCAGCCCCGCCGTGGCGAACGGCCAGCTCTTCCTGCGGGCCGACAAGACCCTCTTCTGCATCGGCGGCGCCAGGTAGCCGCCTCGAGCGGAGGCCTGAGATGCTGACACGGAGATGCCCGTTCCTCCTGGGAGCGCTGGGGCTGGCGGCTGCCTGCGCGATGGCAGCCGCACCCGCCGCCAAAGGCGAGACACGACGCGGCCTGGCCTCGCGTTACCCGGGCGACAAGGGGATCGAGAAGGACCCCGCCGTCCTCTTTCACGACGACTTCGAGGCCGGGGAGGTGGGGAAGAAGTGGGACGAGGTCTCCATCCGCCGCCTCCGCAACGCCACGGCCCAGGCGCCGGCCCTCGTGGCCGAGACCGCCGCAGCCATTGCGCGCGGCGCCCGTTCGGCCCGCGCCTCCCTCCACAAGGACAGCCATTCCGACGTCTCGCTCGTCAAGCGCCTTCGCCCGGGCCTCGATGAACTCTACATGCGACACTACGTCCGCTACGGCCCCGACTACGGCTACCACGCGCACGGCGGCAGCGGGTTCATGGCCGACTGGGGCGGGGGCGCGTTCCGCGGCGCCGGCAAGGCCCCCGACGGCGACAAGTTCTTCTGGGCCACGCTCGAGCCCATCGGCAGGCCCGACCGCGGCTGGGGGCCCCCCGGCGCCCTCATCTTCTACGCCTACTGGTGGAAGATGAAGCCCGACGGCCGGGGCAACTACTGGGGCAACTGGTTCCAGCCGCAACCCGACCAGGTCCCGCCGCTCCAGACGTGGACCTGCATCGAGTGGCGCGTCAAGGCCAACACCCCCGGCCAGGAGAACGGCGAGCTGGACTGCTGGATCAACGGCGTGAAGCGCGGCGAGTTCCGCAACATCAACTGGCGTTCCGCCGAGTCCCTCCAGGTCAACAAGGTGCAGCTCACGCTCTACCTCGAGCCCGACGGCTACGAGCGGGCGGGCGGCGGCGTCACGCGCACCGTGTGGTACGACGACGTGGTCGTGGCCACGCAGCCCATCGGGCCGAAGGCCCCCTGAGGCTCGCGCGAAGGGGATACAAGAGGCGGGCCGAAAGCCGAAGAGCCCGCGCCGGAGAGTGAGGCCTACTGGGCCTGTCCCAGGGGCGCCGTCGTGTACTCCGCGAAGTCGGGGCGCAGCCTGCACGTGGCCGTCTGGCCGCCGGCCAGGGTGAACCGCACTTCTACCGTCTCGGCTTGGGCGGGGTCGGCGACGAACTTCTCCGAGGGCAGGTAGGCGAAGATGTGGCAGCGGCCGCCCGCGAGCCGCGCGCGCCAGCGCACACGCGGGTCGGAGACCGCCTTCACCGCCTGCGGCGCGTCGGGGGCCACGAGGGCCGGCTCCAGCGCCTTCAGTTCCTTCGTCACCTTCACCAGCCGCTGCCAGTAGTCCTCCTGCTGCTGTGCGTTGGCGACGGACATCAGGCCGCGGTTGCCGAAGCTCCAGTAGTAAAGGCCGCGCGCGCCTTCGGCGATGGCCATCAGGCTCATCGTGCGCAACTCCTCGGCCGTTGGCCAGCGGTCCGTGCTCCAGCCCTGGAAGAACTGGATGACCATCCACACCGGACGGCTGCCGTGGGTGGCCGCCATGCCGGCGCGGGTCCACTCGCCCACCATCGAAAGCGGGCGGCCTGCCTTCATGTTAAAGAGAGGATAGGGGTCAAGGCCGAAGACATCCAGCGTGTCGCGCCAGAGCGGCAGCTCGAGCGGCAGGTTGCTCACGCCGAAGGTCGGGTGGCCGGGGTCGGCCCTGCGCAGCACCCGGTACTGATGGAAGTGGCGCGGAACATCGTCGAAACCGCGCTCGTCCATCACGTACCAGCCGTGGAACGCGGGCAGATCGCGCATCGCGGCGGCCAGGCGAGTGAGGTAGGCGTCTACCAGCTCCTGCGAATCGAGCTTCTCGAGCTTCGCCGCCTCGGGCACGAGTTCGGCCACGCACGGCGTGCGGGGGAAGGGGGGGAAGGCGTTGTTCACGCAGTCGAAGTAGCCCAGGCCGTGCCGCTGCATCTCGGCCAGATAGCGCTGCCGCACCGCTGTGCCGCAGGGCCACCACCAGTAGTTCGTGTTCGCGTTCACCGGCGCCTCGGCCATCTTCTTCAGGCGGGCCGCCTCCTCGTCGAAGTCGAGTTCGCCATTCGCGAAGTGTCGGGTCGTGTTGTAGAGGCCGAAGGGAAAGACGGGCTTGCCCGCCACGTGCATCACCTGGTGCGCGTCGAACCAGACGGCGAGGCTCTTGCGCTGCTCGGCGGCGATCTTGTGGACGATGTAGGGCGGTGTGCGATAGGAGCCGAGGCGGGCCTCGACCTCGTAGCGCCCGAGGGGCCACTTGCTCGCATCGAGTTCGACGACCTGCTCCCTCGTGCCCGCCCCGAGGTGCGCCGTGGCGATCGGTTTGTCATCGCCCATGCGGCGGGCCTCGACGCCGGCGGGCTCCGTGGCCTTCGCATCGTTGGCGCGCACCCACAACCGCACCGCGGCCGGCCCGTCGTCGGGCAGGTAGCCGCGGTAGTTGGGGTAGAGCAGATAAGCTTCGGCCGGGGCAGGACGGATGCGCTCCAGGGCGAAGTCGTCGAAGAGGGCTTGTCCGCCGCTGGCGCCGCCGTAGCGGTGGAGGCTGATGGCCGCGCTGCCTGGCTTGAGCTCGGGCGGGATGAGCACGCGGAGTTCCTCCTGCCGCCAGTCGCCCGTGCCGCGGAACACGCTGGTCGAGGGCCAGGCGCGCTGGCCGTCCTGGAGCAGGTACTCGATGCTCACGCGGGCGCCGTCGCCCTTCGAGGCCCCGCCGAGGTCCCGCGTCCTCACCCAGAAGCGCAGGGCGTAGATGCCGGGGCCGAGGTCCTTGAGGGGCTGGCGCAGGCTGGGCACGTAGGGGGTCGCCTGGCCGCAGTTGAGCCGCACGCACGCCTTGCCCGAGCGGGCCGCGGCGTCGAGGGCGAACGCCGCGGCGTTCCGCGGCAGCCAGCCATCCCAGTCGGCCTCGAAGCCGGGGTTGGCGAGGGGCACGGCTTCGGTGGTTTCCTGCGGCAGGGCGGTTGGCCCGCCGGCCTCGGGCGGCTCGGCGGCAAGGCCGCTGCCCGCCAGGGCCAGAACGCCCACGAGGAGCCAGCGCGACGCAAACGGCCGGGGCATGGCATTCTCCTGGCCTCCCCAGGCCCCAATCGTAGCGTGCCCGCCCCGCACGTTCAAGCTGCGCGCGGCGTGCGCGCCATGACAGCCCTTGCCGTGGGCTGCCTCGAGGCAGTTCCGCCCAGGTTGGCCGTCAAGCCAGGATGTCGGGGTGGCGCTTCCTGAGGAAGCGGACGGCCGTCTTCAACGTCATCTCGGGGAAGGCGTTGCCGTACATGCACAGCACCCACGGGCCGTCGTGGCCGACGTCCTTCACCGCGCGGATGCAGGCGTCCACGTCAATCTCCCCCTGCCCGATAGGCAGGTGGAGGCCGGGCACCTGAATCCCATCGGCGATGTGGATGGCGCCCAGCGTGCCCTTGAGCGCCCGAATCATTCCTACGGGATCGCCCTTCGTGATGACGTTCGCGTGGCAGAAGTCGAGGCAGATGCGGACCGCCTTCGAGCCGACCTCGGCGATGAGCCTTGGGGCCTTCTCGGGCGTGCTGGCGATGAGGCCGGGGTGAAGCTCGATCTGGATGGTCACCCCCTTCGGCTCGGCGATGGCGGCGCACTCCTTGAGCGTCCGCACCAGGCGGCCCCACATCTCCCGCTCGTCGGCGCCGTCGGGGCAGCGGCCCTCGGCGATACAGACGTGCGAGGCGCCGAGCGCGGCGGCGAGGTCCACATTGTGCTGGATGAACGCCACGCTCTCGGCTCGGCCCTTCTCCGCATCGGAGCCCAGATAGGCCCCGAAGCCCGGGTTGTTCTGAAGCGGCGCCCCGATTATGCCCTTGATTGGCAACCCCGCCGCCTCCGCCGCCTGGCGGCACAGAGCGAGGTTCTTCGGCCCGAACCGCGGATCGAGCAGATAGGGGATGTGTGGCAGGAACAGGTCAAGCCCGCCCGCCCCGGCCTTCTTCAGTCGTTCGAAGATCGCCTCAATCGGCCCGGCGGGGAACATGTGGTTGCTGGCTAACAACACGGCGTACCTCCTTTCAAGATTCCGCGTGCAGGTATGCACGCCTTACCAAGACTCAGCCTCTCAGGTGCTTCGCAAACGTGGCCTTCACCCGCTTCCACATTTCGTCGGAGAGGACGTGGCCGGCTCCCTGCTCGATGAAGTGGGTGAAGTTGGCTTCGGCGCCGGCGCGCTTGTAGGCGGCGGCGATGCGCTCGATGCCCTCGCGGGCCTCTTCGATAGGGCTGCCGCCGTCCTTCTCGCCCAGGTTGAGGTGCAAGGCGCGCGGGGCGATCAGGCCGGCAATCTCGGGCGTGTCGCCATACTGATACCACCCAGGGATGAAGTTGGGGAAGCAGTGGAGGATGTGGGTGCGGTGGATGCCCTTGTAGGTGGGCAGGCAGCAGTTGCCGACGAGGGCCTTGAGGCGCGGCTCCCACGGGCCGATGAGCCAGGTGCAGGTGGACCCCATCGAGTGGCCGTAGCAGCCTATCTCGTCCTTCTTCACCTCGGGGCGCGTGACGAGGTAGTCAATGGCCCGCCGCATGTCGAGGATGTATTTCCAGGCGAGGCACTTGCCGGCGACGACGTAGCGGAGGAACTCGAACCGCTCGTAGTCGCCACCGCGAAGATGCTTGCTCTGCCGCTCGCCAAAGCAGAGGGCGTCGGGGCAGATGACCACGTAGCCTTCCTTGGCCAGCGCGACGCCTGTATGGTGCATGGGCATGCCCGCCAGGCCGGCGGGCTCCACCTTGCCCAGGTGCCAGGCGCCGTTGTGCTGGTGCCACACGGCCACCGCGGGGGCGGGATGAGCGGCGTCTACGCCATCGGGGATGAGGACGAATGCGGGCACGCGGTCGCCCGGCTCGACCTCATACGTCACCGACTCGATGCGGTAGCCGTCCTTCTTCATCGCTTCGCGGAGGACGGGCTTGAGGTCGCCCGGCTCGGGCCACGGCCCGCCGAGGCAGGCGAGGAGTTTCTCTCTGAGCTGAGCGTCGGTCATGGCGGGGGTCTCCTGGGCGAGGGTGGCCGGGAGCAGGGCTTGGGCGGCGAGCAGCCCGGCCGCCGAGCCTGCGAGGAACGCGCGGCGGGGCAGTGCCGTCTGCGGCGAGTTGGGCGGACCGGGCACTTGAGGCTCCCTTCGGGAATGGCAGATGTCCAATATAGGAAAACCCGCCTCGCGCGCAAGCCGGCAAGATCGGTTTGACACGCGGTGCCCTTTGCGTTAGCATTCCTGCCGTTCGAGGGGATAGGGCTGTCGAGAGCACTTGCCTGCAAAGGAGGCGCGTGGTGAGGTTACCAGGTGTCCGATGGATGGGCCGGGGCCTGGCATTGGCGGCGGCTCTGGCTCTCGTGGCCGGGTGCAGCCACCCGGCGAGCGTGGGCGACTACTTCGTGCACCGCGGGGAGGACGCCCTGGACTGCATTGACCTGGGCGTGACGTGGACGGAGACGCCGTATGCCTCGGTCTACGCGTGCCTGTTGGGCCTCAGCTCGATCGGCGCGGGCCACGTGGACGGCGGTTTCTTCGGCATCGGCGGCGGGCGCGTCGGCGTGATGCCCCACTACCACAAGGTCTGCGGCCTCCTGCTGTGGACCTACGAGGAGCTGGGCTGGGGCGAGTTCGACATCAACAAGCCGGAGACGCTGTACCGCTGGCACAACGGCCCGATCGGCTACGCGTGCTACTTCGAGCGGAAGCCCGATTACGGCTTCTCATGAACGAAGTACCTCCACGTAGGTTACGTGGGTCTGGTCGCCAACGCGCGATTCCTTCAGATGCTCGATTTCATGGGTGGCTTCTTCCTCCTCGACCTCTCTGGCGACGACGGCACGGCCACCAGCGTGTGGCCCTGGCAGGCTCCGGGCACCTCGAACGAGTGCATGCGTCCGGAGATCCCGTACTGAGCCGAACGGCGGAAGTCCCGCGCACGGGGGCAGGCCATCAGCCTGCCCCCGCGCCATGTGGTTTGCTGGAAAACGCCCGACATGGTATAAAGGTGTCGAGGCGGGCGGACACGTTTCTCGACCCATGAGGAGTCTCGGATGAAGCGGTGTGGCGCGTGGCGTGTTGGCGTGGCAATGGCGGCGGTGGCCCTGGCCGTGTCGCTCACAGGATGCGCGACGTACTGGGAGCAGCGCGGGCAGGATGCGGCGCAGATCCTCGAGATCGGCATCACGCACACGGAGAAGCCGATGAACGCCTTCTTCATGTGCGGCGTGAGCCTGGTAGGCTTCGGCGCGGCCAATATCGAGGGCACCTTCTCGGGCATCGGCGGCAACCAGGTGGGCACCACCAAGCTCTACTACCGCAGCGTGGGCTACGGCCTGTGGACCTATGAGGAGATCGGCTGGGGCGACTACGACAAGGCCAGGCAGGAGACGCTCTACTCCTACTATGGCGGCATCGTCGGCTGGATCGAGCACATTCAGCGTCGGCCCGGCTACGCGCCCGGCTGCAACCACTTCTTCCACTTCGGCCACACCGGCTTCGTGCTCAACCTCCGCTACCTCGAGATCATAGACTTCCTGCTCGGCTGGACGACGCTCGACCTCTGCGGCGACGATAACGACGTGCTCGGCCACTGGCCGTGGCAGAGCGCGGGCGCCCGCAACCTGCCTCCGCGATTCAACTTCGGCGACGCGCCGGCCGCTGCGCCTGTCAAGTAGGCGCGGTCATCGCTCACCCTCGAGCCAGAACCACACTGGCGCCGCGTCCCGGACCGGGGCGCGGCGCCAGCTTATTCATGCACCACCATGCGCGTGGGGTCACTTCGCCGTCGGCTGCTCGGTCGGGGCCTTAGGGGGCTGGGCGTTGTAGTAGTCAGCCAGCTCCTTGAGCACCCGCTTGTTGTGCTTGCGCCAGGAGCAGACGGGGATGTAGTGGAACCGCCCGTCGGGCGGGTCGAAGTAGACGTGCACGCTGGGGCAGCGCTCGAGGCGCTCGGTCTCGAGGATCGGGTCGTCCTCCAGCGGCAGGATGATCACGCGCAGGGCGCTCTGCACGGTCATGTGCTTCAGGCGCGTCTTGCTGAAGCTGCCGAAGGGGGCGCGGGCGAGCGTGGCCAGCACGTGCCAGAGTTTGCCGAGGCCCTTGCCCTTGAAGGCCCGGCCGAAGACGAAGTGGCGTCTCACCACCCGCATCAGGCCGAAGAGCGCGGCCGTGCGCGCCAGCCCGACCGCCCGGCCGAATCGCCCGAGCGCGCTCTGCGCCCAGCGCTCGTCGCGGGCCGTCAGGCGCTTCTCCAGCAACAGGAGGTCGTCGGCGAACTCGGGCAGCGACGTCCGCAGGTAGTGGTCAATCGGCAGGTACTTCTCGCCGTCCGAGACGAGCAGGTAGAAGCTCTCGCAGTTCGGGTGCGTGCCGTAGTAGGGCAGGGCCTCGCGGCCCAGGTACTTCGAGATCGTCTTGAAGTGGCTCGCCACGCCGAGCGAGAGGAACTTGACCTTGTAGCCCGGGAAGCAGTCGGCCAGCAACTGCTCCACGTCCTCGGTCGTCATCCGTTCGGGCTGGTACTCGAACTCCTGCTCGTGCCAGGTCTGGACGAGGGGCATGAGGTACACGCCGTGCAGGATGCGGCGCTGGTCGTGGTAGAAGCGCAGCAGCTCGGGCAGGTCCTTGTGGTTGAGGCCCCAGGCGAGGCAGGTGACGTAGCTGACGCGCGCCCGCGGCATCTTGTTGAGGTTCTCGATGGCCCGCTTCTTCATCTCGAGGACCTTGGCGCTGCCGCGGAGCTTGTCGTAGCAGGTCGGCCTGCCGCCGTCGTAGGAGACGAGCAGGTGGGCGCGGCTCTCGACGATCTGGCGGCAGTACTCCTCGTTGGCCAGGCGCAGGCCGTTGGTGAGCACGCGGGTGCGCATGCCGTACTTGCGGGCGAGGGCCACGATCTGGGGGAGGTCGTTGCGCACGGTCGGCTCGCCGCCGAACAGGGCGATCGTGGGCAGCGGCTCGAAGATCGAGAGATGCTGGAAGATCCGCTCGAAGTGCTCGAGAGGCGGGTCGAACTCGAAGCCGTGCCAGGCCACGCCGTCGGCGCACATCGGGCAGTTCAGGTTGCAGCGGTTCGTCACGTCCACGAAGGCGTAGGTGGGCGAGCGGTGGTGCGCGCAGTCCACGCACTGCACCTGGCAGCCCTGGTACTCGAAGCCGGGGTCCTGATTGCGCTTCGTCAGGTGGCGGTCGGCGCTCGACGAGAGATAGGTCTCATTCGTCCCGCACTTCGGGCAGTTCTTGGCGAGATAGACCTTGCCGTCGCGCACCGCGCGCGTCGTGGGCACGAGGTCGCCGCACTTGTCGCAGTAGGACTTGTTCACCGTCGCAGGCACTCCGGAACCGTTGGGGACCGCCCTGGAGCCACCGGCTGGCCGCACCGCATTGTACCCGTACCCCCGCGCGGGGTCAAACTGGCGGCCCGGCGTCACAGGCGGGGGTCTGCCAGGTGGAAAACGCCGTCGGCGTATTCGAGCCAGGAGGGGCCGGGACGCCAGGGGCCGACGGCGAGGAGGCGGCAGCCCGGGCGGTTCAGTTCCCTGGTGTAGTCGTGCGCCCAGTGGTTGTGGCCGCAGACGACGACGTTGGCGCCCGCCTCGAAGAGGGGCAGAAAGGCGGCAGGGTCATAGCGTTGCGCGTCCTTGGGGTCGCTGCGGTGGCCGACGACCCGGCGCCACCAGCGCAGCACGCCGGCCACGCTCATGCAGGCCCACAGGGGCGACACGCGGGCGAGCCCGCGCATGAAGCGCCCCTGGATGAAGCGCAGGAACTGGCGCGAGAACCAGGGGTCGGGGAAGCGCAGGTGGCCGTGGACGAGGCAGAACCGCAGCCCGTCGTGCTCGAAGGTGTGCTGAAGGCCCAGGCTTTCGAGGCCGTGGGGGGCCAGGGCGGCGGCGTCGAGCAGGTAGTCGCGGTTGCCGCCGAGGATGCGCACGGGCGGTCCGCCGCGCGCGGCCGCGCCGAGTTGCTCGACGATTCGCCCCCAGGCCCGACGCCGGAGCTGGCGGGCGCCCACCCAGAAGTCCAGCAGGTCGCCGATGATGTAGAAGGCGAGGGCCTCGTCGCGGCGGGCGCGCAGGAACGCCGTGAGGGCGTCCAGCCGCTCGGGGTGCTCGGGGCACAGGTGCACGTCAGCGAGGAAGAACAGCTTCTTGGCCACGGGTCACATGCGGTGGATCAGCTCGCTGAGGAGCTTGTACAGGTAGCCGAAGAAGCCGAAGACGCCCAGGAGCACGATGATGATCGAGGCGCCGACGGTCCATTGCACAGCCTTGTTCGAGAAGAAGCGCTTGCCGTAGTAAACGAGTTCACTCGTGCCCAGCAGCTCCTCGCGCAGGATCTGGAGCTCGCCGAGCTTCTGGTTCATGCCCGTGTTGTTGCTCCGCCAGTCGTTCTCGAACTTGCGGCGCTGCATGTCCGAAAGCTCGCGCACGGCGCGCGCGTCGGGCACGTTGGTCACCATATCCAGCACGCCGCAGCCCGGGTCGCTCTTGAGGCCCACGCGCGTGGCGATCGGCGAGTAGATGCGGGCGAACGTCGTGGCCATTTCCGCGTAGTCGTGCTCCTCCTTGGGCGTCGCCTCGCCAGGCTTCTGGATCTTCCGGTACAGCGTGAAGAAGCGCTTCCACTGGTTGACCAGTTGTTCGAGCTGCTGGAGCTTGAACTCGAGTTCCTCGTCTACCACGGTTGTCTCCTGAAACGAGGGCCGCGCGGTGCCATTAGACCACGCCCGGCAGGCGGAGTCAAGTGCCTCAGCGGCTGAGGGACACGAAAACGTCGTACAGGGCGTGAGTGTACACCACGATGCCCAGGCCGCGGTAGATGTAGATGGCCGCGAAGAGCACGCCCATGCCGAAGCGGTAGGCCAGCAGGCCCGCCTCCAGCGGGTCCCCATAGGGGCCGATGTGGTGGCACGCGGCGAAGGCGAGCGACGAGACGACGATGCTCACCCCCGCCACCCAGCCGGGCGACAGGCCGCTCCAGAGCTTCAGGCCGTAGTAGAGGGCGCCCATCAGCACCACGCGAAAGAGCGCCTCCTCGTAGACGCCGGCGCCCACCGAGAGCACCACGTCGCGGGCGATGTGGCGGCCCGGCCCCAGCGCGCCCATCACCAGCAGGCGCCGCGCCACGGCCCCGCACACCAGCCCCATCGCGCAGGCGTACACGACGCTCTCCATCAGCATCAGGCCGTAGAGTTCGGCATCCACCCGCCGCTGCTCGATGTGGCGCAGGGCCAGCCACGCCAGGGCCGCGATCACGCCGGCGAACACCGCCGGCTCGGCCGGGCCGAAGACGTGGAACACCAGGCGGATGATCCCGTGCGCCCAGTTGATCACGTCCGAGCGCAGCAGCAGAATCCCCACCTCGTAGCCGAGCAGCAGCGGAAGGATGAAGAGGAAGCCGGTCGCGAACTCGCGCGACTCCCGCAGGTACCTGTGCACGAGCTCGGCGGCGGAGGCCGCGCCGGCCCGCTTGCTGGGCTTTGCCATGGACTCGCCAGGGGGGCTCGGGGACGCCTTGTCGCGGGGAAGCGGAGAACGGCCCGTCCTCCGCGGCGCCAAGTATACCGCCCCGCGGCCGCTCTGTCAACGCGCTTGATCCGCCGAAGGCAAACTGGTATCCTCTCCGTCCAGGAAACACGGCTATGGGACCATGCTGGATGCGAGCGGGAGTCTCGGCTGCCCTCGGCGTCGCCCTCGCGGCGGCATCCGTTCGGGCCGGCAGCGCGCGCGAGGACCTTCTTGCCCTGCGCGCGGGCCTGGCGGCCCAACGCACCCTGGACCGCGCGCCCGGCTGGGCGGCCCAGGTGAGCTTCGCCCTCGCCCACAAGGACGACCCGGCGCTGGCCGCCGAGGTGCTCTACGACGTGGCCCTCTCGCAGCGCGAGGCCGACCGCTCGACCGTGGCCAGGACCCTCGAGCAACTGCTCGAGGCCTTCCCCAACGCGGAGCCCTGGGCGGGCCTGGCCACGTACGAGCTGGCCCGGGCCTACGCCGAGCGCTCCTCCACCCAGCCCAAAGCCGTGGAACTCTACGAGCGGTTCCTCAAGCTGCCCACGGCCGACCCCGTGCGGCGGGCCGAGGCCTCCATCGCCCTCGCGCGGCTGTACCAGGCGACGTCGAAGCCGGCCCTCGCCCTGGCCGCGTATCGGGCCTTCGTCGAGCAGTTCCCCGACCGGCCGCGCCTGTGCGCCGAGGCCCTCGCCTCGAGCGGGCTGGCCCTCATCGAGCTCAAGCAGCCCAAGGAGGCCCTCCCCCTCTGCGAGCGCCTCGCCAAGGAGTACCCCTGGGAGGGCGAGGCGCGCCGCGGCCTCTTGCTGGCCATCGCCCAGGCCCTCCGCACCGCCG
>ERZ795051.3218-NODE-3218-length-16907-cov-6.011275_pt1 | contig 16907 bp, 11 predicted proteins | sample MGYA00375135_ERZ795051 | MGnify/ENA primary metagenome ERZ795051 (study PRJEB30180, sample SAMN05720222) | activated sludge metagenome | isolation source: Anaerobic digester | place: Japan | collected 2015-05-26 ... | reverse complement strand
CCTGTTGCAGCCCTTTGGAATGGATATAGAGTACCGCAGGATACCGGATCATGTAATGCATGATCTCGGTCTTGACACATTCTTTCAGGAAATATCAAGTGATGGCAAAGAACGCCGTTTGGTTGCTAATGTGCTTTCACAAATATCAGACGATCCCAAAGTTGCCGCATACCGTCAGCATATCTTCGGGGATATATTCCGATTGCCTGAGCTGAGAAAGACCATGTTGGAGCTGTTTGACAAGATACAGTTCATGCGGGACTTTTCCACTATGCACAAAACCTCAGATGAGGAGCTTGGACTGTGGCATCTCTTTCACCGCCTTGACGAGCTGGACAGCTACATCAAGACCGTAGAGACGATGCGTGATTGCCTTTCCGATGAGAGGATTCAGTCCGAGGGACTGATCTCACTGAGGGACTACATCACCGAGCTTTACGAGGACGCTTGCTTTGCCGAGATGAAGAAAGACATCGCTGCGCTGAAAATAAAGGCATCTGATGTGCAGAGCGTGACACTCGGCATCAATGTCAACGAGCGTTTTGAAGCTGTGAGCATCGGGCTGGTCTCCGTCAACAAAATGCCTTTTAAGAAATCGGGTATCGTCAGCAATTTTGCGGATGCTATTGCAAATAAGGACAGGATACAGGACACCGCAGAATGGGACGGTGATATGCACTATCAGCTTATCGACAGAGAGGAAAAGCGTGGCATCATTGACTATATGAAGAATGAAGCAGGATTGCTGGCAGTACAATCTTCATTCGCCACTGATGCCAAAGCCAAGTCCACAATTGTAAATGCTATGGCTGACGGTGCAACGGCAAACTCCACTTTCTATCTGGATACTGTGGTGAATAAAATGCTCAGTTCCCTCGTGAAGAAGCTGAGGGATACTCTTACCAAGTACGCAAATGTGGCAATCGTGAATATTTCAGGACTGGTTCCGGAGTTCATGTACTACATCAGATGTGCAGAATTTATCGGTGGTCTGACAGAAAAGGGCTGTATATTCAGCGAAGCGCAGCCAGTCGCTGAGGGCGAGACTTCTATGTTGGCAAAGGGTTTCTACAATCTGAAGCTCGCTATGAATATGGAGAATGTCAGCGAGATCGTTCCCAATGACCTTTGTTTCGACCAAAAGCACACTGTCTATATCCTCACAGGAGCTAACCGTGGCGGCAAGACCACGATCACACAGGCTGTCGGTCAGCTTTTTATTCTGGCACAGGGTGGACTCTTCGTTCCGGCGGAGAGCTTCCGCTATGTTCCCTGCGACTGTATCTATACCCACTTTCCGGCAGACGAGGATAAAACAATGGATCTGGGGAGACTGGGCGAGGAGTGTGTACGTTTCAAGGAGATGTTCTCTCAATCAACAAGCAAGAGCCTGATACTGCTGAACGAAACTTTCTCAACTACATCATTTGAAGAAGGCTACTATATCGCAAGAGATTCCGTGAAAGCGCTGCTTAATAAGAGCGTGCGGACAATCTACAATACCCATATGCACAAACTGGGATATGATGCTGAGGAGCTTACCCGTGAAATGGACGGTGCGGGAGCAGCTTCGCTTGTCATGCTGACGGATGAAGGCAAGCGTTCTTTCAAGGTGGCTCTGGCAAAACCGGAAGGATCATCATACGCTAAGGATATAGCCGAGAAGTACGGCGTGACCTATGATATGCTTGTCGGAGGTAGTGGCTCATGATGAACGCATTGAAAATAATCGGTATCATTCTTGCTGTGATTATTGTTATCCTTTTATGTGTGTATCTATTCGTGCTTCAATATCCAAAATTGGAAAAGAACCCGAAAGTGGGCAAATGGTACAAGATCACAAGCCAAGATATGCTGTGTTCGGACGGCAGCCAGTATAAAGCGTTCTTCCGAAAAGGGTCTGAAAACAAAGTGCTGATCTATTTTGCAGGCGGCGGTATCAGCATCAATGCGGAGACAGCAAAGGAGGATATGTTTATCAGGAGGGTTGCGCCGATTGATAAGTTTGCCAATCATATGATGAACAGCGGCGGTATTGCAACTGCGGTTGACGGCAACCCCTTCAAGGACTGGACTGTGATCGCCCTGCCCTATGCAACAGGTGATTTTCACTCAGGTACAAATGATTTTGAGTACACTGACAAGGACGGAAACAAGAAGATACTCTATCATCACGGATATACCAACTATACGGCTGTGATGCAGAATGCTATTGAACTTGGCGGTATCAGTGATCCCGAAGCTGTTATGGTGACGGGATACAGTGCAGGTGCAGGGGCGGCTTCGCTTCTTGCAAACGATGTGTTTACAAACTATTTCCCGAATGCAGAGAGCAAGACCGTTCTGGTCGATTCAATGCTCATGTTTATTGATAACTGGCACACTATTTCGGCTGATGTATGGAAAAGTCCTACGGAGATCTCTGACAGGATCAGAACAAATAATATCGTGCTTGACAGTCTGACTGCACTTCATGAGGACTTCGGAGATGATGTGACGATACTGTTTGACTGCTCTGCCCGTGACGGTGAGCTTGCAAAGGCGCAGAATCTATTTGATTTCGGGAAACCCGAAGTTAATGAGAGTATTGCAGATAAATTTCAGCAAAATCTTAAAGAAACGATACCGCAGTTCAAGGAGATCGGTGCATATCTTTATATCTGGGACGGATTGCCGTTTTATGACGATCCACGAAACATGACGAGGCATACCATTATCGTAACGCCTGATGTATATTCAGATTTGAATAATAATGGTATTTCTGTCGCAGAGTGGGCATTCAATGCAACGGACGGCAAGATCGAGGACTACGGACTCTACCTTGTGGATAAGGTGTATGAGAAAACAGAATAGCCAAACAGGATCTTAAAAAGAACATCTTATTCTGCTACTCAACAAGGACAAAAAACTGCTCAGTGAGGAATAAAGCCATGAATATTCTTATGATAAATTTACCTTTCGCAGGACATACAAATCCAACTTTACCATTGACAGCAGAACTCGTAAAACGTGGACATCATGTGACATATATGCAGAATATCATGGAACTGCGTGAGAAATATGACCTTCACATGATTGCAGAACGCTTCGTCAATGAGGAAATGTGCTGTAACTGAATACTAACCGAAAGCTCTCGGAAATGCCCTGTAAGCGTTTCTGAGGGCTTTTCCTTTCGGCAGATAGTTTTCCCCATAACCGTCACAGACGGCTCTGAGGCGCTTTACCGTTCGCCAGAGAGCCTATCATCATTCAAGGTCATTCCGCTTCTTTCTTTTCTGTTGATCTCGGCTCTGCTCCTGTCGCAGATATTCCTCTATCGTTCTCGTAGCTTCGGACAGCTCACGGGACTTCTTATCCGCCTGATTGTATTCTGTATTTTTCTTCGACAGCTTTTTCTGCAAAGATGCGATATGCTTTTCAAGATTTTCGACTTTCGGAATATTGCCTGACGGGTAAAGCTCCAAAACCTGTTTGCAGGTTTCGTGATATTCGGCAATATCGCCGCCGTGTTCCTTGCGGTACTTCTTTTCCTCCCGACCGCTGAGTGCTTTCAGTTCCTCTCCGATATGCTTGACCTTGCGATATTTTTTCAGCACTTTGAGTTTTTCTTGCAAATCTTTGATCTGTGCGTTCAGGTCATTCAGCTCACCGACAAGATGCGCCCTTTCAATAAATGCCGCCATCGCAGCACCACGAACCTGATTCGACTCAACGCCGTATGCGGTAATAATATTTTTTGCGATGCTTGCCACCTTCATATTGCCACGGTCGATAGCATCACGGACAAACTTGTTCTCCTCAGCTTTCGGAGTGATTTGTCTGACTTTGATTCTCGGAACAAACATCATACCGCCCATATACTGTGCGATACGCCCTTTGATCTGCTCGGTTTCATAATACCACCCCAGCGTCCGGCTACGGGTGAACTTAGCTCTCGGATTACGTTCACGCTGTTCGGCAAGCATAAATTTCAGGTCGATCTTATGGTCGGGATTGTACTCATAAAGTATGCCGAAATCTGTGCACTTGGCAAGGAAGTCCTCAAAGTTTTCGCTGACCTTGATAGCCTGATCTATCGCATATTTCAGCTTTGCTTTCCACGATAATCCCTGACGGCTCATATCCCATTCCCAATGGTTCTTTCCTTTGCCCATTTCAGGGTGTTCAATCACAGATAAATGATGCAGTCGGCAAACCTTGTCCGTGATGTTCATGAGCTTCTGAAATGACCTGTCCTGCTTGGTAGTCCTGCGGTTTTCGTGCGTTTCAAAAGTCCTGCCGTCGATGCAGTTGGTATTATTGAAAACGCAATGCAGGTGGGTATGCTCCTTGTCGATATGGCAGGTCATGAAATACTGGTATTCGCCTTTGAGGAACTGCTCACATATCTCCTGACCGAGCTGCAATGCTCGTTCGGGAGTAATTTCCCCAGGCTTAAAACTGACGATAAAGTGCTGGGCAAGAACGGAGCTTCTGCCTGTTCCATTCGCCCGTATTTCTTCATAGTCACGGTGAGCCTGTTCAGGATCGGCGCTGCATCCTTGTGTGAAGATCAGTCTGCCGTTATCTGTTTTTTCGGGGTTGGCTATGTATTTCAGTGATGCAAGCTCATCAACTGAGACTGGAAATATCTTAGTGGTTGCCAGAGCTTCTCCACCCCCTCCCTCAAAGCGGAAATATCTTCGGGGTAGACTTTTCCGCCGCTGTTGGCTCTGACTGCCACCTGATTGAAGTTGTTGGAGATACTTCTTGCAAGTTTCAGCAGCTCATTCATCTTGTCATCGTTGAAAATCACGATGTAGCCTGTGAAGATCATGTGGCGGAAGAAGTCGCTCCGAGACTTCATACCGCTTGCCGTGAACTTGCGGTTGAACGCTTCGTATTCTTCGTCACTGAGCCTGACCTGAATACTGTGTGTTCACTTAGTTTTGTTGCTCATGTTTTCTGTTTTCCTTTCTATTTCTAATTGCGGGGTTGTAGGGGCGGCAGCCCTCTGCCAAGCGGTGCATTGGTGTACTCAAATCTGTGATTTGTAGTGCAGCTATGCCGAGCTTGCGATTTGTGTTAGCCCCTGTGGGGCTATTTTGCATTTGAGCCTGTCGGCTCAGATGGTTTCCGCACTTCCATGTGTGGAATTGGAGCGTCAGCGACTATATTTCTCTGTGCCTGATCGCTCCGCCGCCGTCCCTATGATAAATATACTGGATAAATCTCAAAAAGTCAATGAATCGGAAAATGGGTATTCGTCAAAATGACAGTTGCGGGTTTCTATGCTCTCAGGGTATCGTAACCCCCTCATATCTACACGTTTCTGAAAATTCGGTTGCTCCGATTTCGGGCGGTGTTGAGAAAAGTTTGTCTGGTCTGCCAGTAGATTTTTAATGGAATTGCGCGCTATAATTGGAGTATCGTGAGAGGAGTTATGGACTTTGGTTCATGGAATATGTCAAATCTCAAAACGGAAAGTGAGGTGATCACCATAGCACTCTATTCTGAAAAGATTGCTGAGAATGATCGCAAGATCGAACAGCTCTCCAAGAACATCAAGCGTGATACGGAAAAGCGCAAGAAGCTCATGGAGGAGAACGCTCGTCTGAGCTATCAGGCGATCTGCGAACAGTACAACTGCACTGGACAGGACTTGCTTGATATTCTCAGCAGAGAACATCAGCAGGCAGAGATGCTCCAGACAAGCGGTCTGAGCGATGCAGATATTGCAGAGCTTGCAGGCAGCGGTCGCTCGTCTGAGGACAGCGATGACATTGCGTTCTACGATAAGCAGGACGGCGATGATGACTAAAATGCCTGAACGGTCAAAAGGAATTTCCCCGTAATAACACGGGAACGATTTTTTAGGATTATGACAGCAGGAAGTGTGAAAGTGGAACGAGCTGTCGGAAAGGATAGTGTAGAACGAGCAATAACTCAACTGTCGCAGAGAGAGAAAAGGCAGATAAGGTTATTACAACTGCAAAGGGTACGAAGGTTTTTATTTCGTATCCGACTGATGTCTCCGATGTGGTAAGACAGGAAAAGATCAACCACATTTACGACATTCTCACTCAGCACAAATCGGAATAATTTGCAAAAAACTATTGCAATGGCAGCCGATTTGCGCTATGATATAGATATAGCAAGATCGGCTGTCGATTGCATAAATCGGAGGTCGATAAACATGAAAAAGAAACTAACAAACAACGGCGGAGTGACTGCGATCTATGTCCGTCGTTCCGTAGCGGACAGGGATAATAATTCGCTGTCCATTGAATCGCAGAAGGAGGATTGCATCAGATATGTAGGCGAAGACTGTGTGTACCGCCTGTATTGTGATAACGGATTTTCGGGAAAAGACACTGAGCATAGACCAGCTTTTCAGCAAATGATGAGCGATGCCCGTGAAGGTCTTATCAGCCGCATTGTTGTAAAAAAGTATGATCGTTTCAGCAGAAATCTGCGTGACTATCTGAATGTTTCTGAGGAACTGGACAAGCTCGGCGTGACGGTTTACTCGCTCTCTTGACCGTTCAATACGGAGACTAAGGAAGGGCGTATGATGCGAAACAATCTCCTGAACTTTGCGGAGTTTGAGAGAGAAACGATCGCAGGCAGAGTGGCAGATGCCTATAACACCAGAAGCAGAGAAACAGGTTTCTTCCAGGGCAGGATCATGAGCTTTGGTTATACAACGCAACGGATGACTGTGAACGGCAAGAAGGGTTCGGTGCTTGTCCCCTCGGAACAAGCTGATGCACTTCGTCTTGCATATCAAATGTATGCAGAACCGTCAACTTCGCTCCGTGATATTCTCACATATTTTAAGGAGCATGAGGACGAGATCCGCTATCTCCGCACCGATGAATACGGCGGTAAGAATGGCAGTCACAGCGGTAAACTGAATGCAGGTTCATTATCATCTATCCTTAAAAATCCGTTATATGTCCGCGCCGATAAAGATGTGTACGCTTTCTTCCAGAGCCGTGGCTATGAGATCATAGATGAGGTCGAAGCCTATGACGGCGTTCACGGAGTTTTCATGCACGATAATGCTGACGGCGGAAAATATGTCAAGGTAGGTTATCACGAGGGACTGGTTTCCTCGGGGATGTGGCTGAGAGTTCAGGATAAGAAAAGCACCAACAGGCGGTTTCAGACAAACCGAAAAGTTCTCAATTCTTGGCTCGTCGGATTGCTGAAATGCAAAGAATGTGGATTGTCTGTTATCATTGATATGCAGAAAAAGTCACCGACCAATATTCACAGATACCTCGCTGACAGCGGCTGGCTTACGATTGACAAGTGTGTTGCAAGAAAGTACAGTATCAGAATTGACGATATTGAGGAGAGCGTCTACGCAGCAATGTGTGAGAGATTACAGCAGATCGAGATCGCCCATAAGCAGAAAGAAGCTCCCGATATGGAAGCCGAGAGCATTAAGGGCGATATTCTGAAACTGGATACCGAGATTCGTTCCCTCATGGACAGAATGGCAGAAGCGGACGATGTGGTGTTCGCCTACATTCAGCAGAGAATCAAAGAGCTGCACTCCAGGAAATCGGAGCTTGAACGCAAGTTGCAGACCAAGTCTCGTAAGCGCAAAGCGATCAACACGAAACCGCTGACGGAACCGCTTGCCATGTGGGATACCCTGACAGTGCAGGAAAAACATGATGTTGCCGCTGAGATGATCGAGGTCGTTTACATCTCACACCTCAGTGAGGACATCGAGATCAAATTCGGCATTTGAATATGCCGTAAAATAGGTGTTTTTATGAAGTCGTAAAGTGCGCGAGAAGCAGATCTGACCATGAAAGGAAAGAAAATTTCAATTACGCTATTTGCAATGTGCATAATGGTAAACGGAGTTGCTTATGGCAGAGATAATAGTTCCTGCCGTTCTACAACAGCTTCTGCGGAAACTATTGAATCGGGAAAGTTCGGCGAAAAATTCACCTGGGAACTTGATGATGCAGGTATACTTAAAATAAGCGGATCGGGAGAGATACTTGACTGGACTTGGGTAAACGATCCGAGGGTATACGGTCATTGCAGAATAAAGGACGTCGTTATAGGCGAAGGTATCAAGAAGTTGGGATATGTGGACTACTCGCCATACGGTCTTGAAAACATTACGATACTCGATCCTGAATGTATAATATGTGAAACATCGGACAATGCAGATCCTACAGGCAGCAATTATATCAGCGATGTCCGGTACGGAGGAGTGATTTTCGGTTACAGCGGCTCAACCGCACAGGCTTATGCAGAGGAGCACGGTTTCAGCTTTACGGAAATACAGCATACACCTGTCAGGATAAAAGGTGATGTGAACGGTGACGGAAAATTAGGTATTTCAGATGTTTTGCTTCTCCAGAAATGGCTGCTCTCTGTTCCGGATACCGAACTTGTCGATCAGAAGGCTGCTGATCTGTGCGAGGACGGTAAGATCGATGGTTTTGATCTTTGTCTTATGAAAACTGAATTGTTGGAAAAGGACGGCAGGGATGACTAATATCTCAACAGTTTAATTGTTGTATTTCAGCCGTTGTTGACGTGCGGATCTGCTTTTTTGAGAATTCAAATCCTTCATAATTCGGAGCTGGAATAATATCATCCCTTTTATTCATAATAGCCGTTCCTTTATACGGTATAAAAAAAGCTCACGCATATACGTGAGCTTTACTGTCTGGGTATAACAAAATTGATGACATTATTTCCTTTTGCGGGTTTAATAGCGGCGTACCTTTCAAAGAATATAGAATAAATAAGAAAAAATAATACAGCAGCGCCCTGATAATTATTCTTTCTTATATATAATTTTACAGTGCTTTGGAGTAAATACTCGGGAAACACACCATACAAGAAAAAAGTGATCTTTTTATAGCACTCACTTAACTTTCAAAAATACCGGCGGATAGGTCAATGCTGTCCGCCGGTTTTTCTTAGTAATGGTTATTTGATGAGTTTGGTCTCGTCGTCTTCAAAGCTGGTGGTTATAACATCCTCCGCCTCGAATGTCACGATCTCCATATCAGGTGTGATGTATTTTTCCTTATTCATAGTCATTTACCTCTTATCCCAAATACTTGCTTGCTTCCTCTGCATACAGATACAACGCCTTGCAGACGTTCTTCAAATTGTCTTCGTCAGAGCCGCCGTTCAGGACATTGTAGCAGTAAGTCATCGCACTGTATTTCACGCTGCCGTCCTCAAATGTCACGGTGAAGTCGTTCTCAAGCTCGTTTGCCTTGATGCCTCTGATACGGGCAACAACATACTTGCCGTTCTTTGCAGTTTCAACGATCTTGCCATTACAGGTGAACTCTGTATCCTCAGGAAGTCCCTTGAAATAGAGTGAGAGCGTTGTCTCAGACTTCAGGGAGAGTGTTGCACCCTCGAAGGTCATGCCTGTGGGGAGAGTTGTGTTTGCATCGTTATACTTGTACTTCTCAGGGATCGTCACATTGCCGAGTGCCTTGTCAGCATCGTCAAGCCCTACGTTTGCGGCTGTTCCTTCGATGCCGAAATATGTCTGTGAAGCTGCACCGTAGTTCAGCATTGCCTTTACGAGCGGAGTTGCCTTTGCATACTCCTCGACCTCGTTATGTTCAAGGATGTATTCAGCATAATCCTTGACGGAATAGGTGTACTTCTTGCCGGATTTTTCGCCGTCAACGAGCTGTGCGGTTATGGTCGATGCCATATCCTTTGCACTTATGCTGCACTTGAATTTGTAGTATGTCCTGCCGCCTGAAACGACACTGTTACTCTTGTTTGCGATAACGTCCTTGACAAGAAGGGTCTGCGTATCGGTCTTGGTGCCGTTGGGAACTGTGAACACCATTTCGGCGGTCTTGCTTTCAAGGAGTTCATCTGTCAGCTCAACATAGAAGTTCACGCCGATACCTCCGTCAAGGGTAATGGAGTGTCCGTAGAGATGCTCGCCGAGCCCCATATCCACAATGTCACCAATGAAATCGAAATTTACAGAGGAGTTTATTATCTCAAAACGTTTGACAAGAAAGTCTACCACGGAGATATTGCCGCCTCCAAATAAACCTCCTCCGCTTGAATATTCAAAAACAAAGTCGTCACCGGTTTCGCTGCCAATCTGAAGTCCTTCGTCACTCTTTGAAACAGCATTATTGAACTGATCGACTGTGAAGCCGGCGAGGGGATCTGCCTGAACGTGAGATCGTATCATGTCCGCATAATTTGCAACGTATCTCTCAGGATCGTTGCAGAGCTTCATTATATCATTTATATAGCTTATGTACATATCGTAATACTCGGGTATCAAAAGGAGTTTAGCGAAAGGACGGTTGTCTACCGTAACCTTATAAAGGCTCGTGGTAACATCGGAGTTTACCGTGCTTGCTCCGTCTATGAAGTTTCCAAGGCAAAGATTATAGTCCCACCCTACGAAATAGTGCTTGCCGCCAGTGTACATAAGGTAGTAGTTATGGGCATAGGAGCCATTATAGCTGTCGTAATTGCACATTACAGAGTTTACGGCAAAGGCCTTTAGGAAGCTCTGAACGTCCATTATGTCCTCAAGAAATCTATAGTTGGAAGTAGTTGCTATATTTATAGCAGTCTTGAGCTCCTCGAGATGCTGGAGTTGCTCGTCGTTTCCGAATTTGAGGTCAAGGTTGCTTACAGGCATTTTCTGGGTGAATGTACTGTAGCAGTCGCTTACAAATAAGTTAGTGCTGCCCTGTTCACTTCTTTCGGTAGCTTTGTAGAGATTTGAGTCGTCATCTATCGCATAGCGCTCGGCAAAAGTTTTGTCGGGCTGCTCGACGACAATGTAGAAGCTATAGAGCGAGCCGTTTACAAAAACGTCAGAATATGCACAATGAGGAGTAACTCCATCGATAGCGTTAATTGCGTTGTAGCAGAGCAAGTCTCTCAGGCATGAAGTATCGGAATACATATTGTTCACGCAAAACTCAGTAAGTCCGTGATAATTCGTATATTTATCGTACTTGTCGAGCTTAAAGCGGAAGCTGTACTTTCCGTTCTGTACCATAAGAAGGGAACTGTTACCTTTTGCTCTGATACCAACGTTCTCAAACTTTTCACCGTCTATCGTAAGGTCGCAGTGGCTCCATTCCTCGGTCTTTGCTGAAGAGAGGAAAGACTTCCATTTTGAGTCGGACATTCTAATATCGATCGTGTGTACTATGGACTGGTCAAAGAGCGAGGCGTATAGCTCCTCTGGATTTTCCATATCGTTGTTGACGTCCTTGTAGACGGCAGGGGTTCCAGCTTTGAATGAGCTGCCGGAGGAATGCTTCATCTTGATACCGCCGGCAAAAATCTTGTAATCCGAACCGCTGAAGTCGAAAGTCGACACGAGAGCGTATCTGTACTTCCTGAGTGGGTTCTTTTCAAAAATAACAGAGTTGGAAGCGTTGGTTACTGTAATAGGATTGTTTTTGGACCATTCCTTCGTAAAGTCGAGCATCATCGTTGGCTGTGATACGGAAGAAAGATTTTCACATTGATTATCGGATGCAGTCGCCACGATAACTCCACCCAAAATTTCTATCTTGCCGGTCGAGGTAAGACCTCTATCACCGAACGCTGAAACGTTGCCGCCAGAGATTTTTAAGGTGGTCTCGGCCTGAATGGCATCCTTGGAACTCTTAACGATTATTTCTCCGCCCTCGATATTGACGTTTCCCTTAGAAGATTTAAGACCGTCTCCCTCAGAAACTATATCTATTTTTCCATCCTTTACAGTAACAGATGTCTTACCATTGACAGCACAGAGGCCGTCATTTTTATTAATGGAGTTTATCTTGATATTTCCACCAATTATCTTTATATCGTTATTGCAGGAAACGGCAGGCTGAACGTTAGCGGTAACTGTCAGAGAGCCATTCCCCTTCTCTCCTCCCTTAAATGTGATATCGTCCTTTGCTTCGATAAGTGCGTTCTCAAGCTGATCTCCTGGATAGGCAGTCTCGGAGTCGGAGACGAAGTTTTCAGTGTCGTCGGCTAGCGTTATCGAGGTACTTTCTGCGTTCTTGACAAAAATTGCCGGAGCACTTCTTCCAGTGATGTTCACCCCGTTGAACACGAGATTTACAGTATCTGGGTCGAATATTTCGTTTGGCACATCGACGTAGATCTGGCCGTCATCAAGCTTTCCCTCTATAGTATAGGTTCCAGAATGTGAGATAGTTACCTTAGAGTCCTCGACAACCGCATATTTTCCTTCTACAGAGATTGATGTGCCGTTAAGACGAATTTTTGTATCGACCTCCTCCTTCGGAAGAGTTACTGTGAGCTCAGTCGTCGTTGAGTTTTTCGTCGTTTCTAAGGATGTCGTAGTGGTCGTGACGTATCCGGACGAATAAGATGCAGGTAGCTTGGTCACGATACCCATCAGATACTTCTGCACGGTCAGGGCATCAATAGCGATAAGACCGTTTTCACAGTCCGCAACATCGCTGCGATCAGCCCCCTCTTCTGTCAGGCAGGTAGGATACGAACCGTTAATGCCGAACTTGTCTGTATCAGAGAGCGACTGCGTTATCAGCACGGCATCACCCATCTGAACAGATCCATTACAATTTGCGTCGCCGTATACTATGGAACCGGAAGCCTCAGAAGGAACGGAGACTGTATCAGAGATGGCGAAGAAACTTCCAATCAGGCAAGTGAAGAAAACACAGACAAGCATTCGTTTGACTTCCATTTTTTCATCCTCCTTATCGTAATTTTCGATTCCTTAATTGTATGTCTATATAATAGCGATTTGTTAAAATAAATAAAAACAAACCGCTTATAGCGTCATTTTGTTCCAACATCGCTGATCAGTTACCTAATCAACGTAGTTACAGTAAGTGTTCTTTTATTCATAAATCAGAAATTCGAGATCGACAGCACTTCCTGGCCCTCTGCTTTCCATTTTGAAATTAGAAAAACTAGGGGCAGATATGGACTGATGATGCAATCTGTACTGATAAATCCAGAATTATTCATTTTCTTTGAAAAACGGCATTCGTCTCTGGCGTCAGGTGCAGTATAGATATACTATAGACAATTCTCACCGAGATTTTTACGGTTTACATTTTGCTAAATGCTTTTCTGTCTTTAAAGTGCAAAACGACAGGACAGCCGAAGCCGCCTGCCGTTCGCTATACGGATTATTCGTGATTAGTCCTCGTAACCACTCTGACCTTCGTTTGGATTATAGCCGCCGGATGTTGTAATAACATCTTCTGTTTCAAACTCTGTAATCTCAATTTCAGGAGTAACATATTTCTTATTCACTTAATTTTACCTCCTTATTCTGTAATAATACCATTCAGATCTGCTTTAACAAGATCACCATACACAGTATGTTCACCATTTTCATCATTGTAAACAAGATATGGACGAACGCACCATACATCGTCTTCACTCACATTGCTCTTAGTCCATGTGAATTTGTATGACAGATAGTTATAGCACTTGCTGTCATCGTATCTTGTAAACTTTGCTGTGTCAGTTGTCAGTTCCTCGCCGTTCAGATCAGCTTCGGTATTTGCAACAATTCCTGCTTTAAGGAATCTCGCACCTTCCGGAATAGAAAACTTTGATACAAAAGCGATCTTGTTTCCGTTAACAGTTGTTACGCTTTCAATAAATGCAGTACCAACTTTTTCGATCTCTGTTTCAGCAGAAGAATATACAGCCTTCAATGTGAGCTCCTTTGACGGAACATGGAATGAATACACTTCATTATAGCTTGCAACTGCTCCGTTATTCTCCCAGTGGTCAAACTGTAAGCCTTCTTCCGCAGGAGCAGCAGTAGCTATAAGTTCTGTACCCACCTGATAGTTGTCACCTGATTCGCCTTCGTTAAGAGAGCCGTTTATAACTGTCACCTTGAAAGTATCGACTTTCTTCTCATAAACCACCGCTACTGTGATAGGTGCTTTTGGATCTTTGGCGATAAGAGCTGCAATAGTCTCCTGAACCTCGTCAGCTGTTGAATAGAGTCTGCTATTCACAGTCCAGCCCACAAAGTTGTAGCCGTCCAGATAAGGTGATGCAGGAACGGTATAATCTGTCTTTGTGAATGTTTCTGCATAAACTTTTGTTGAAGTGATGTCACCGTCAATATCAATGGCTCTGATGATGACCTCTGTTCTGACAGGCTGTTTGAGTGTAACAGGATCAGTCACAACCTCTCCGTCAGCATTAAATATCCTATACGAATATTCATCTTCGAGTTTACCAAAAGAATAACCTGTAGGGAGGTACTCGCCGATCTCTGCTAAAACGGTTTCCTCATCGCTGCCTGACAGCAATACGTTATTCATTATCACACTTGATGTTTCATCAATATTGAAATCAAACGGATCAGAATACCAGCCGTTGAAGTATGCATTTCCGTTGATGACCATTGTACTTCCGTTTTTGATCTCAACGCGATCTGCCATCCATGAAATGCCCTGACTATATTCATCTTCAGCTTCAGGAGTATTCAGAACTGCATTATCAAGCGTGAGTGTAGCGAAATAATTGCTGACATTATTTATCATGCAATTAAGCGTACCATTCTTTATCGTAATACCATAATTTGAAGCGAACGTACCAAATGTAACTGTATGACCATTCAGATCAAGTTCAATGTCTTTATAATAGCAGCCCCAAGTCTGATCGTGGCCTGGATTAACATCAGGTTCATCCACATCGGCGTACACTACAATAGTTTCATCACTGGATGCTGCATCGATAGCTGCTTTCAGCGAATCGAATTTCTTATCTCCAACAGTTGCGACAAGTACCTTTTTGGGGATAACGACTTCCTTAGTTTCGGTATATTCTGTGCCATCGAAAGTTGCCTTCGCTGTATAAACGATCTTGCCGTCAGCTTCGTAAGTAGGCTCAACTGTTTCAGATGTAATGACTGCATCTACCGTTTCCTCATCATCACACTTAGCGCAAGTAAATATAGCACTTGCTGCGCTGTTATCATCTGCCCAGTTCCATACGGGTTCGTCATAACTATGCCCGGTCTTGCTAATAGTGACAGCCTGGCGGAGAGTTCCGTAAAATTCTCCATACATCAGGACATAGACCATTCTGCTTTCACTTTCATAATGTTCGATACATCCGTTCTCAGTGCAGGTCGCCGGTTTAGCAGGAACCTTCTTGAGAAGCTCCACTTGAATTGTCACATCTTCCGCAGGCATATTGAATGAGAAAGTATTTTCGCCGGTTCTGCTAGCGATCACGCTTCCTGCTTTTACTCTTTTTACATAATATCCGCTTTCAGTATTGATCGTCAAAGTGACCACATCGCCGTAACGCGCAATAGTTTTGTTTGATTCAACAGAACAGTTTGCTAAGTCATCAGGCACTGTAATATCGTGTTCATCCTTTGTAAATGATCCTGTAATAACTATATCTTCATCAGGCATTGTTTCAGGGATATCGCTCCAGCCACTGAATGTATGGCCTGTTTTCACAGGTAATTCACGAGGTGTCAGTTCAGTGCCATATGGGACGGTATCGACCTCTCCGTAAACTTCGCCGTCAACCATGTAGGTAACATTGTAAGATTTCGGTACTTGAGTGAAAGTAGCATTGTAAACTGTATTACCGGTTACTTTTGATACTTCCGGTGACCAGCCTGAAAATTCATAAGTATACTTTGAATCTTCTTCCTTTGTGGGAATCTCTCCGTCATAAGTAGGAGTTGTTCCGTAAGGTACATTGGTATCTTTTTCAAGCGTGGTATCATCGTTTTTCCAAGTTACTGTGAACGCATTTACGGTGCTGCTGAACTGTGCTGTATAAGTCTGATCTCCTGTAACTTCTTTAATTGCTGGAGACCAGCCTTTGAATGAATAGCTATACTGTGCATTTGAGGGTTTTGTTGGTTTTTTACCACCGTAAGACGGTGTTTTGCCGTATTCAACAATAGATCTTCCAAGTATTGTACCGTTATAGTTTTTCCAAGTGATCGTATATTCGTTGATAGTCCACTTTGCATATAATGTTTTATCACCTGAAGAACCTACAGGGATATTAGTAACAGGTGAACCGCTGAAACTTGAATTGGTATACCAACCAGCGAATGTATAGCCTGTTCTTGTTGGATCTGCAAGTGTTAATTCTTTATCATCATCATAAGTTGAAGGATTGGATTCCGAATTTGTACCGCCGTTAAGTTCATATTTGATATTGTAAGTCTGTACCGGAGGTGCATAAGTTACAATGAATTTACCTGGTGCACCCAATCTGTTACCGCCAGAGCCTCCATCCCAATGTACAGTGATAGTTTTGTCATTTCCGTCGGCTTCTATGCTTGTTTTGGCTTTATTGAATTTGACATATCCCTTTCCGTCGATCTGTACGTGCTTAATAATACGTGTTTTGCTTGTGATCGTGAAATCATACTCGTTCGTATTTAAATAGTCATAAAAGCCTAACATATCATACGATTTAGTGTCATAGTTGCAGGTAAAAACATTTCCACCCGCATCAACATCGAAAGTAATATCGTCGCCCATTTCTAAAGTAACATTGGTAGGACGGATCCATTTAGCATCAAGCAACATTCCCGATGATCCATCAGAACCAACAAGATAATAAATATATCGACCATTTTCAGTTTTGTGCTCAATAGTGTATGTTACTATTTGTTCTCCAACAGCTTCAGCCGTGATAGCAACCGGACTGAAAATGTCCGACATAGGCTTTATCGGCACACCGCCCGACACGATCAGCAGAGCCATAGCCGCTGCTAATGATTTTTTCCAAAACATTCCATTCATAAATACCACTCCTCTTTTTAGATTTATAATGCTGATTTGTATATATAATTCTACCACTTCAACTTGTCAAAGTGTGTTTGTCAAGTAGAAAGTGCATAAAAGGGGCTCGAAAAAGTGCATAGCCCT